>ERZ780148.1654-NODE-1654-length-14592-cov-10.739630_pt1 | contig 14592 bp, 10 predicted proteins | sample MGYA00510984_ERZ780148 | MGnify/ENA primary metagenome ERZ780148 (study PRJEB29588, sample SAMEA2160902) | human gut metagenome | biome: human gut; feature: human-associated habitat; material: faeces | place: Denmark | collected 2008/2010 ...
CGCCGGTTGCCCGACCTACACCCTTAGCAGGGGCGCCTCTTCAGCCTCTTGAGTACTACTCCAGATTCCATGAATGCGAGCCCTAAACCATATATGTTTAACTCATAATATGAAATTCTGCGTCAAACGCATTTATTATTCTAACAAAGCCCCCTGATATTGTCAAGGGGCTTTTTATTTAATATTATTATTCTTCTTTTTTCTTCTTGTATACAACTACTGTTGTTGTCATGGCTGTACCAACTGATAACATAAGCATTATAAAATACATCATATTGCTTCTGTCTCCTGTTTTTACAGAGGTCTTTGCTATAACCTCCTCTTCATTAGCAGCTACTTCCGGAGTTTTAATATTTTGAGATGTAACCTCATCATTTTTAGAAGCGGCTGGAGTCTCTAATTGTGTTAGTGTCTCTGGCTGTGTTGGTGTTTCCGGTTCGGTTGGTGTCTCTGGCTGTGTTGGTGTTTCTGGCTCGGTTGGTGTTTCCGGCTCGGTTGGTGTTTCCGGCTCGGTTGGTGTCTCCGGCTCTGTCGGTGTTTCCGTCTGCGTTGGTGTCTCTGGTTCGGTTGGTGTCTCCGGCTGCTTTGGAATTACATTTATTGTGACTTTAGCTGACTTGGTATATTCTTTTCCATCTACAGTAAGGACTACTTTATAAACAAATATGTCCTTTCCACTGAAGTCTTTATCCGGGATATATTCAAATGTTCCATCTTCATTAAATTTTATTTTTCCATTTTGGACAGTTTTTTCCATTGCTGTCTTTAATGTAAGATTCTTCTTTGGATTATTAACTATTTCATTTCCGTCATTTATAAGAACTGTCTGTGCATTAAGTGTCTCATTCTGATTAACTGTGTATTCATCATCGACGGCATGAGGTAATATTACTGCTGCCGGAGTCTCTTCAAACTGCTGCATATAGCTAAGACCGTCTATTGTTCCATCAAATTGACAGCCATCGTTAGTATATGAATATCCTGTATATCCGTCTTTTGCCTTTATTTTAACTGTAACTGTCTGTTCTGTTGCAGAAATTTTTTCAGGGTATTTCACTGTAAATGTTCCATCTTTGTTATCTGTAACATTTTCCTGACCTGCAACAAGCACAAAATGTTTATCCAGTGTGTCTGTTACTGATGATGTTTCAAATGGCAGACTGGTCATTTCTGTCATTATCTGTTTAAATCTGTTGTTTAACTGCTCTGCATTTGCTGCTGTATAGAATTCTTTAGCATATCCTCCATCTGAAAATGTAAAATAAGTTTTTTCCCATGATTTTTCATAGGTTAATGATTTATTTCCTAATGATACTTTTACGAGATCAGTTATATCTGATTCCTTACTCATAAGAACTATCGTGTATATATCAGCACCGGCAGCTTTTAACTCTTCACCGGCTTTTCCTGCATAATACGAACCGTTTACTTCATCCCGTGGTTTATTATATCTATTAGTTTCATTATTATTTTTTATATAATAATATCCACCTATTTCCCCATTATCGTATCTGTTAGCTCCACCATCAGTAAAAAGTATTACTGATGCACCTGTTGTATCACCAGCAATTTCTGATACCTGCTTTAATCCCTGCTGGATATTAGTTGCTGAACCAAGTCCCCTGCCTATTTGAGTAACATTATATCTCTTACTTGAATTTTTATAATCTTCATTATACATATTCCTATTGTATATAGAATTTAGTTTACTCATTATTTTATCTTTACTTGATTCATTAGTTATCTCTGTTCTTGCTGAACCACAATATGAAATAACCGATACTTTATTAGATGTGCCTTCTGGCAGAAATTCATTTAAAAATTTTTCAACTGCATTTATTGTAACACTCCATCTTGTCTTTTCATAAGTCGGTGCCATTGCGTCTGAGTCAACATCTTCGTCAACTGAGCATGCCATACTGAATGATCTGTCTAATACAAGTATCACATTCTGATTCTCACTTTTTATTGATGGAAGATTCTGCGATTTTGCAGAAAACTGAAGTGTATAGTAACCATTTTCGTCAGGTGTTTCACTTTGTATAGATTTTTCAAGAGATAATGTTCCCTGATAAGAATATGATTTGGCATATATTACTGTGTTTTCTGTAATTGCTTCTCCATTTTCAATTCCGCCTGCAATTACACCATAGTCCTTATTGCTGGATTTCAGCTTTACAGTATTGCCATTTTTTATATATACATCTTTGGTATGGTCGCCTATTTTAAATGTGACTTTACTATAACCGTCTTTTGCTGTATCTGATACTTCATTCTCAGTTACAAGTATTATATTATCTGAAAGTACATTTTCTGCGGCGAGCGCTTTATTTGTCATAAACGGTAGTATGCCTGTCACTATCAGGATAATTGTAAGCATTCCTACAATTATCCTGAGTGTCATTTTCTTTTTCATGGCTTTTCCTCCCATTTAATCTTAAGGCCGTAATAACAGCCCTTAATATAAATTAATATTAGGAGTATTTACCATTTATGCCATATTTATACTCTGCTGTATTCTTTTATAGCTGTTTCATACAGGTTGTTTCCCTCACTGTCAATTACTACAATTACAGGAAGGTTTTCCACTTCAAGTTCTCTTATAGCCTCTGTTCCTAAGTCATCATAAGCAATGACTGTGGATTTCTTAATACATTTACTAAGAATCGCTCCTGCTCCTCCTACTGCTGCAAAGTACACTGCACCGTTTCTTACGATTCCATCAATTACTGCCTGTGAACGCTTTCCCTTTCCTATCATTCCTTTAAGTCCTAAATCAAGAAGGTCTGGTGCATATTTATCCATACGGCTTGCTGTTGTCGGACCTGCTGAACCTATTGGTCTTCCTTCTCTTGCTGGAGATGGTCCCATGTAATATATTATGTTATTCTTCATATCTATTGGAAGTGGCTGTCCTGCTGACAGAGCCTCTGCCATTCTCTTATGTGCTGCATCTCTTGCTGTATATATTGTTCCTGTTATATATACATAATCTCCTGAGTGAAGACTCTTTGCATCTTCATCACTTATTGGTGCATTAATATATTTATCCATGATTAGCCTCCCTGATTATATTACTCTGTGTGAATGTCTGTTTACATGGCAGCAAATGTTTACTGCAACCGGAAGTCCTGCAATATGTGTAGGATATGTTTCTATGTTGATTGCAAGTGCTGTCTGTGTTCCTCCAAGTCCACCAGGGCCTATTCCTAACTTGTTAATTTTCTCAAGCATTTCTTTTTCTAAGTCACGGACATATTCAACTGGAGATTCTTCATTCAAATCTCTTGTTAATGCCTTCTTTGCAAGATAAGCACATTTTTCAAATGTTCCTCCAATTCCTACACCGACTACCATAGGAGGACAGGCATTAGGACCTGCATCCTTTACTGCTGTAAGTATTGCTTCCTTTACACCTTCTATTCCATCTGCCGGCTTTAACATGAATACTCTGCTCATGTTCTCGCTTCCGAATCCCTTAGGTGCAACTGTTATGTCAACCTTGTCCCCTGGAACTATGTTAAAATGTATTACTGCCGGAGTATTGTCCTTGGTATTTTCTCTGTAGATAGGATCTTTTACAACTGACTTTCTTAAATATCCTTCAACATATCCTCTTCTAACACCTTCATTAATTGCATCTGTGATATCTCCGCCTGTAAGATGGACATCCTGACCAACATTAATGAATACTACTGCCATTCCTGTATCCTGGCATATAGGTATCATATCCTCTCCTGCAATCTTTAAGTTTTCTTCAAGCTGTCCAAGAACCTGCTTTCCAAGTGCAGACTCTTCGTTTTTTACTGCATTTTCAAAAACATTCTTCATATCATCTGTGAGAAAATGATTTGCCTCTATGCACATTTCTTTAATGTTGTCTGTTATTATTGATACATTAACCTCTCTCATTCCAATTTCCTTCTTGTATTTTAATTATTAATTAATCCCTTAAATACTAAAAATCTTTTTAATTCTTCACGCCAGAATTTCCACTCATGTCCGATTTGTTCAATTTCATCGTATACATAATTGTATTCATTATGGCTCATGAAATAATCTCTCAATATATGATTCATGTCTATCCATGGATCAAGTTCTCCACAGGCATGATATATTTCAGGTTTTACACTTTTCTGCTCTATTAATCTGTCTGCCTGATATGTGATTCCATATTCTGTTTTATGCAGGTCTCCATCACCATAAAGCTCTATTCTTCTTATTGACTTAACACTTCCATCATTAAGAAATTCTGAATCAGCTTTGTCACCTGCTGAAAATGCTCCTACTGTTCCATATTTCTCAGGATATTTGAGGGCAATATGAAGACATCCATATCCACCATTAGAAAATCCTGATACATAGTTATTCTCTCTTTTATCAGAAAGACATTGAAACATATTCATAATTATATTGAATAATTCTTTTCCAACATATGACTCATACTTATCTCCTATATTCATATTAACAAAGCATGAATTCTGCACATTTGGAAGTACTGCTGCAAACCTGCCTTCATCAACATATTCAAGTATTGGTGAATGATACAGCCATACGGTATTATCACCACTGCCTCCATGATATAACCATAATACTGGAAGCTTCTCATCATTTTTTATATGTGATGGCAGAATAACTGTGCATTCCATATTACGCTTAAGATATATAGAAAAGTGATTAACATTCATTACTGTTGCCATATATATCCTCCATCCTGTACGACTGGTCTTTTATTATATTAACTGTCTCATGTATGCATTTATCCCAGAAAGTAAAATCATGATTACCAGCAGTTTCATAATAATTTACTTTAAGTCCTGAATCTGATGCATATTTATTCCACTGTCTGCTCATTGTAAGAATTTGATCAGATAATCCACATCTTATGTAAAATTCCGGGTAATTTTCCACATTTGTCTTGAAATTATTCTCTTTTATACAATTCATTATATCAAAGCGGTTATCTGATAATTTTTCCCTGTCTCCAAATATCTGATATGTATTTATTCCCTGTGGATTGTCAAATCTTTTCTCTATATCAAGCAGTCCTGAATATGAGAACACCTTGCCATACACATCAGGTTTAATAAGTGCAGCATGTACAGCTCCATATCCGCCCATTGACATTCCTGCTATGTAACGGTCTTTTCTGTCACATGATAATCCAAACCAGTTAGTACAGGTTTCTATAAGTTCTTCTGTTAAAAATGTAAAATATTTTCTTCCATGAACATTATCTACGAAACATTTGTTATCACCTGAAATCATTATGACTGCTATATCTGTATTATCTACATAATCTGCCACTCTGGATTTCGTAATCCATGTTGTATAATCTCCTCCCATTCCATGAAGAAGATATAATGTCTTATAATTTCCTCTTCCCTGAGGAATAATTGCATTAATCATAACGGGCATACCAAGTATTTTTGATTCATAATTAATATTAATTAAAGCCATATTATCTCCTGCTAAAAAGGAAACCGTCACATATATAAATGTGGCAGTTTCCTTAAGATTAATCTTAAGATTCTACTGTTTTATCTGTGTCTTCTTCAAAGCCTTCTGCATCCTTACCATCTTCATCAGCTGGCTGCTTCCTTACTTTGGCAATTGTTGCTACTTTAATTCCTTCATCAAGGTTAATAAGTTTAACACCTGATGTTATTCTTCCAAGATTAGATATATCTGAACACTGAAGTCTGATTATAATTCCTTCTGTTGTAATAAGCATTACTTCTCTTGAATCATCTACAGCCTTAGCTCCTACGACATTACCTGTCTTTTCTGTTATCTTGTAACATTTGACACCTTTACCACCACGATGCTGAACTGTATATTCGTCAATGTCTGTTCTCTTACCCATACCATTCTCAGATACTATAAGCATAGTATCTCCCTGGGTACTTACCTGAACACCAACAACTTCATCCTCATCCATAAGACTCATACCTATAACACCCATTGCTGAACGTCCCGTAGGTCTTACATCTGTTTCTTTAAATCTTATACACTGTCCAAGCATTGTTACCATAAGAATCTCTGCCTGGTCATCTGTAAGTTTAACTTCTATAAGTTCATCATCTTCTCTTAAATTAATTGCCTGGATTCCTGTCTTTCTTATATTGGCAAATTCTTTAACAGGTGTCTTTTTAACGATACCCTTCTTAGTTGCCATAAACAGGTAATCTGTATCCTGCAGTGTATCAATCTTAACAGGAACTACTGCTGTGATTGTCTCTCCCGGTGCTAACTGTAAAAGATTAATTATTGCAGTTCCTCTTGAAGTTCTTGATGCTTCAGGAATTTCATAAGCCTTTAACTTATAAGCTCGTCCTGTGTTAGTAAAGAATGTAAGTACATGATGTGATGTTGTCATGAATAAATCTTTGATATAATCATCATCAATTGTCTGCATTCCCTTTATTCCCTTACCACCACGATGCTGGCTCTTAAAGTTATCAGGTGTCATTCTCTTTACATAACCCAAGTTAGTTCTTGCAATAACACATGGTTCATCTGGAATAAGGTCTTCCATTGAAATATCGTATTCATCATATCCGATAGAAGTTCTTCTGTCATCACCATACTTGTCTGCTATCTCTGAAATTTCATTCTTGATAACTCCAAGAAGTAACTTTTTATCTGCAAGAATTGCCTTGTATTCTTTAATCTTTTCATGAAGTTCCTTCAATTCAGCTTCAAGCTTGCTTCTTTCCAGACCGGTCAGAGCTCTCAGACGCATATCTACGATAGCCTGTGCCTGTGCTTCTGAAAGTGCAAATTCAGCTATTAAGCTTTCCTTTGCAATCTGTACATTTGCAGAACCTCTGATTATTGATATAACTCTGTCTATATTATCTAAAGCAATCATTAAGCCCTCTAAAATGTGGGCTCTTTCTTCTGCCTTATTAAGATCAAACTTTGTTCTTCTTGTAACTACTTCTTCCTGATGAAGAAGGTAATACTTTAACATGTCATACAGGTTAAGCACCTTTGGCTGATTATCTACTAATGCAAGCATGATTACACCAAATGTATCCTGTAACTGCGTGTGTTTGTATAACTGGTTAAGTACTATGTTAGGATTGACATCTCTTCTTAACTCAATGGCAATTCTCATACCCTCTCTGTCAGATTCATCTCTTAAATCAGTGATTCCATCAATCTTCTTATCTCTTACAAGCTCAGCTATCTTTTCTATAAGCTTTGCTTTATTAACCATGTAAGGAAGTTCTGTAACTACAATTCTGTTCTTGCCATTATTCATTGGCTCAATATTAGTTACAGCTCTTACCTTTATCTTGGCTCTTCCTGTACGGTAAGCCTCTTCAATTCCCAACTTGCCGATGATTGTTCCACCTGTAGGGAAATCAGGACCTTTAACTATATCAAGGATTTCCTCAATTGTTGTGTCTCTGTCCTCTTCCACCTTATTGTCAATCATCTTTACAACAGCACCTATAACTTCTCTTAAGTTATGAGGTGGAATATTAGTTGCCATACCTACAGCAATACCTGATGTACCATTACATAACAGGTTAGGATATCTTGATGGAAGTACTGTAGGTTCTTTTTCTGTTTCATCAAAGTTAGGTATGAAATCTACAGTATCTTTGTTAAGATCTCTTGTCATCTCCATAGATATCTTGCTGAGTCTCGCCTCTGTATATCGCATGGCTGCGGCTCCATCACCATCGACTGAACCAAAGTTACCATGTCCGTCAACAAGTGGATATCTTGTATTAAAATCCTGAGCCAGCTTTACTAATGCCTCATAAATTGATGAATCACCATGTGGGTGATATTTACCCATTGTATCACCAACGATACGGGCACATTTTCTATGTGGCTTATCAGGACCGTTGTTAAGTTCTATCATTGAATATAGAATTCTTCTCTGTACCGGCTTAAGACCATCTCTTACATCCGGAAGTGCTCTGGAAGCGATAACACTCATGGCATAATCTATATAATAGTTTTCCATAGTTTTCTGCATATCGACTTCTTGAACTTTATCAAAGATATGTTCATCCATTATTATAATTCCTTTCCGTGAAGTTATTAATTAACGCAATGTGTAAATCTGGAATACGCTATGCGTAAATCCTAATCACGCGCATTCGTAAAATCTACATACGCCATGCGTAAATCCTACGGATTTACTTATGTGGCTAATCGCCACATACAACTCAAAATTATAAAATATGCCCATGTATGCAAGCATACGGTCATATTTATAATTTTTCCTTGTGCATGGCTTGTTAGATATCCAAATTCTTTACAAACTTAGCATTTGCTTCTATGAAATCTCTTCTTGGCTCTACCTTGTCACCCATAAGTGTTGAGAATGTTACATCAAGTTCTGAATCATCATCTTCATTCATATTAACTCTTAATAATACTCTCTTATGTGGGTCCATTGTTGTTTCCCATAACTGCTCTGCGTCCATCTCACCAAGTCCCTTATAACGCTGGACTTTATTATTCTGGTCTCTTCCAATCTCAGTCATGATTGCATTAAGCTCATCATCATTATAGGCATACCACACTTTTTTATTCTTCTCAACTTTATAAAGTGGTGGCTGTGCAAGATATACATGGCCTTCTCTTATAAGATCAGGCATGAATCTGTACAGGAATGTAAGTAGAAGTGTAGCAATATGTGCACCATCTACATCGGCATCTGTCATAATAATAATCTTATGATAACGAAGCTTGCTTATATCAAAATCTTCATGAATGCCTGTACCAAATGCAGTAATCATCGCTTTAATCTCTGCATTACCAAGTATTCTGTCAAGTCTTGCTTTCTCAACGTTAAGAATTTTACCACGAAGTGGAAGGATAGCCTGTGTTGCACGGCTTCTTGCAGTCTTAGCTGAACCACCGGCTGAATCTCCCTCAACAATATATATCTCACAGTTCTTAGGGTCTTTATCTGAACAGTCAGCTAACTTACCAGGAAGTGAAGTGCTTTCAAGTGCAGTCTTTCTTCTTGTTAAGTCTCTTGCTTTTCTTGCAGCTTCCCTCGCACGCTGTGCAAGCAACGATTTTTCACATATAGATTTTGCAACTGCAGGATTTTGCTCAAGGAAGTAAGTAAGCTGTTCACTTACTATACTGTCAACTGCTCCCCTTGCAACTGTATTACCAAGCTTCTGCTTGGTCTGTCCTTCAAACTGTGGATCTTCAATCTTAACAGATACAATTGCTGTAAGACCTTCTCTTATATCATCACCTGAAAGTCCCTGATCACTATCCTTAAGAATCTTATTCTTTCTTGCATAATCATTAAAAGTCTTAGTCAGTGAATTTCTGAAACCAGTCAGATGTGTACCACCTTCAGGTGTCTTAATATTATTAACAAATGAATCGACAACCTCATTGTATCCATCATTATGCTGGAATGCTACTTCAACCTGAACATTGTCTTTCACACCTTCACAATAAATAATCTGGCTGTATAAAGGTTCTTTACTCTTATTAAGATACTGTACAAATTCCTTTATACCACCTTCATAATGGAATACTTTCTGCTGCTCAAGACCTTCTCTTAAATCTGTAAGAGTAATCTTGATTCCCTTAGTAAGAAATGCCATTTCTCTTAATCTGTGCATAAGAATATCAAATTCAAATACAGTTGTTTCCTGAAAAATCTCCGAATCAGGAAGAAAAGTAACCTGAGTTCCTGTATCCTCAATATCGCAGTCACCTACTATCTTAAGGTCATAACATATCTTTCCTCTTTCGTATCTCTGCTGATAAATGTGTCCATTTCTCTTTACCTGAACTTCAAGCCATTCAGACAAAGCATTAACTACAGATGCACCAACACCGTGAAGTCCTCCTGACACCTTATATCCTCCACCACCGAATTTACCTCCGGCATGAAGAACGGTATATACAACTTCAATGGCAGGTCTTCCTGTCTTATGATTAATATCAACAGGTACACCTCTACCATTATCAATTACAGTGATAGAGTTATCTTTATTAATCATAACCTCAATATGTGTACAAAAACCTGCTAAAGCTTCGTCAATTGCATTATCAACTATCTCATACACAAGATGATGAAGTCCTCTTCCTGATGTACTTCCAATATACATACCAGGTCTTTTTCTTACAGCTTCAAGACCTTCGAGTACCTGAATCTGGTCTCCACCATAATTCTTCTCTGCATTCTGATCTGCCACTTTAATTCCTCCTTGTTTTACAAAGCAAAATGTAATTAATTCTCATTAACTACATGACCATCTGTTACTTTAAATATTTTGTTGATATTCATTCTGTTATTAATAAATTCTTCAAGTCCGGTGCATGTAACAATCGTTTGTATATCTCCAATGCTGTTTATCAGAAAATTCTGTCTGTTACTGTCTAACTCAGACAAAACATCATCAAGAAGAAGTACCGGAGTATCTTTAATTACAAGTTTCACAAGTTCAATCTCAGATAATTTAAGTGAAAGTGCAGCTGTTCTTTGTTGTCCCTGTGAACCATATTTTCTCACATCATTATCATTGATTAAAAATATAAGATCATCCTTGTGAGGACCTTTGCCTGTAACCTTGTATTTAATATCCTTTTGTCTTGAATTTCTTACTTCTTCTTCAAAATCATTTACATCAACATCAGGAACATAACATACTTTAATATTCTCAATACCACCAGTAAGTCTGGAATGAATATCACTGATTATTATGTTAATCTTTTCTATGAAACTTTTTCTGCCTTTAATAATAAGGCTTCCATACTTAACAAGCTGCATGTCCCATATATCAAGAGTCTGCATCAGCTGTTCTGATGGTGAAAATGCTATATCTTTGAGAAGCTTGTTTCTCTGATTAAGTACTTTGTTGTAATTAACAAGGTTACTAAGATATATCTTATCAAGCTGGCTAAGTTCCATATCCATAAATCTTCTTCTCTCTGAAGGACCGTTTTTTATAATATTAAGATCTTCCGGAGAAAAGAAAACAATATTAATAATTCCAAAAAGTTCAACAGCTTTTTTTATAGGAATGCCATTAACTGCTATACCCTTGGTTTTATTCTTCTTAAGGTGCATGTCTATGCGGTATTTCATACCATGCTTTAAGACATTTAGTTTAATATGCGATTCATCTTCCCCAAATCTGACTATTTCTCTGTCTTTACTGCCACGATGTGACTTAGAAGTTGAACACATATATATTGATTCTAATATGTTAGTCTTTCCCTGGGCATTGTCACCATATATTATGTTTACATGCTCATTGAAATTCATATCCAGAAATTCATAATTTCTGAAATCCTTTAACTCAACAGATTCAACTATCACATTAACACCTATTTTTTAATAAGAATACTTGAGGCGTTGTATTCTACAACTTCCCCGCCAAAAAGCTTTTTACCACGCTGTGTTTCAACAACGCCATTAACCTTAACTTCACCATCCTGAATAACAATCTTGGCTTCAACACCTGATTCAACTAATCCGGCAGCTTTGATTGCCTGTCCAAGTTTGATGAACTCATTTCTTAAAACTATTTCTTCCATAACTTTCCTTTCTCTTGTTAAGCTGTGAAGTTAACAGGAAGTATAAGATAAATATAATTTTCTTCCTTGTCTCTTATAAAGCAAGGTGATTTATGATTAACTAAATATATAGTCACATTTTCATCATCAATAACTCTTAATGCATCCATAAGGAACTTAGGATTAAAACCAATCATAATATCCTTACCCTCTTTATCAATATCAATATCTTCGTTAAGAGCTCCAATTGCAGAGTTAACATTTACCTGTAATAAACCATTTAATATATTAATAATAATTGGCTTCTTATCTCCTTCTCTTATAAGAAGATTTGCTCTGTCAATAGAATCAAGAAATTCTTTTTTATTAATAGATACTTTAGTTTCATAATCATTAGAAAGCATCTGACTAATCTTAAAATAATCACCCTCTATAAGTCTTGAAACAACATGAGTCTGGTCAAATTCAAATAATACATGATTGTTAGTAAAGTAAATATTGACAAAGCTTTCAGCATCAGCATTAAGAATCTTGCTTATTTCCTGAAGAGTCTTACCTGGAATAACTACTCTTACATCATCAGCTCTTCCTTCGAGCTTAATATTACGGATAGCAATTCTGTGACCATCAAGACCTACAACCTTAAGTGTACCTTCATTTACTTCAAAAAGTTCACCCGTCATCATTTTATTATTATCATTAATAGCAATCGAGAATATTGTCTGATTAATAACTTCCTTAAGCTGGAACTGGGAAAGTGTAATCATCTTATCTTTAATAATAGCCGGAAGGTAAGAAAAATCATCTCCGGATTTTCCTGCTATATTGAACTTACTTTTTTCACATGTAATAAGAGCATTATTATTAGAGTCAGTAGTTAAAGTAATATCATTATCAGGAAGTTTTCTTACAATTTCAGAAAAAAGCTTAGCATCTATGGCAACCTTACCTTTTTCTATAATCTCACCTTCTACTATTGTTTCAATTCCAAGTTCCATGTCATTACCTGTGAATTTTATTTCATTGGTAGTAGCATCAATAAGAATACATTCCAGAATATTCATGGTAGTTCTTGTAGGAACTGCTTTCATTACTATTCCTACAGCTTTGTTTAAGTTGGATTTAGTGAATACTAATTTCATGTTGATAACTTCCTTTCAAAAAAAATGTGGTGGAGTGTGTCATATATAAATATATAATTTCAGTCGCCGTAGTCTTAGGCACTGTTAAAATGTTAAAAACGCTACAAAGCCATGAAAATACTGCTTTGTAAGAAAGTATAACTTTGTTGGAAAACACATTTAAACATGTTAAAACACCGTTGAAAAAAATATGGGGTGATTGAAAAACAAAAAGTAAAAAAAAGTTATAAAATCAATTCAACATTCAAATAACATAAAATTAACAGATTATCCAAAGACAATTGTGGATAACTTTTAATTATTAAGAAGGATTAAGCTTCTTTATTAAGATATCTACTACATTCTTGGTAGATTCATTAGTAACAGTTTCTTTAGCAATCTTGTCAGCACCGTAAATTACAGTAGTATGATCTCTGTTTCCCATAGCCTTGCCAATAGCCTCTAGAGGTGTCTGTGTCATCTGTCTGCAAAGATACATGGCAATTTGTCTTGGAAATGCAATATCAGCACTTCTTCTGTGAGATATTATATCTTCAGGTTTAATGTGGAAATGTTCAGCTACTACTTCAATAATAAGCTCAGGTGTTATTTCTTTTTTAGAATATGGAGAAATAAGGTCTTTAAGTGTATTCTCTGCAAATTCAGCAGTAAGTGGTGTATGGGAAAGCTTAGAATAAGCTGAAAGCTTGGTAAGCGCTCCCTCAAGTTCCCTGATACTTGAAGTTATATTAGTAGCAACATAATCCTTAACTTCATAAGGAAAATCAATACCTAATGCCTCTGACTTCTTATTAATAATAGCCATCTTAGTTTCATATGTAGGAATCTGGATATCTACAGGAAGACCACTTTCGAATCTCGTACGTAGTCTGTCTGGTAAAGTTTCCATTTCCTTAGGAGGTCTGTCGGAAGATATAACAATCTGTTTTCCTAATAAATACAGGTCATTAAATGTGTTGAAGAACTCCTCCTGAGTAGAAAGCTTACCTATGATAAACTGGATATCATCAATAAGAAGAACATCAATATTACGGTATTTGTTTCTGAACTCAGTATTTTTGTTAGTTTTAACCGATTCAATAAGTTCGTTGGTAAATGTTTCTGAGGTAACATATAACACTTTCTTAGAAGGGTCGCTTGCTATAATAAAATGAGCAATAGCCTGCATAAGATGTGTCTTTCCAAGACCTGCGCCTCCATAAATAAATAAAGGATTATATATCTGTCCCGGAGTCTCAGCTACAGCCAGAGATGCTGCATGTGCAAGATTATTGTTAGTACCAACGACAAATGTATCAAATGTATAATTAGGATTAAGATTCTGAGTTGCTACGTTATTATTATTAGCAGAAACAGAAGAAATTTTTTTCTTAAGATCCTCTTCTTTTTTTTCTTCTACTGAAATAAGGCGTACAGAATATTCCTTATTCATAACTTCACATATTGAAATTTCAATAAATTTAAGGTATTTTCTTTCAATATATACAGTACCCATTTCTCCTTCAGAAGAAATAAGCGTAATTACATTGCCCTCAAGAGAATAAATCTTAAGGGGTTTAATCCAGGTTTTAAAAGAAATATCCTGAATATCGTATTCTTTTTTAAATGTCTGGAGGATAAAATCCCATTTTTCTATTAAAATATCTAATTCTTCCATTAAATCTATGCCTTTCTGGCTTCTTATTTGCGTTTCTGTTCATTTAAAAACATTCCCTTATATAATATATCATTTATAAAATTATTTCAATAAAATGGGCAAATTTACAATGGTGGATAATTTTCTGGAAAAATAATTATGGATATATTATGTGGAAAACATTATTAACTCGAAAAATGTCGAAAATAGGGACTTTTTTAAAAAATATAATAAATAATAACATTTTTTTAAACAGTTATCCACAAGTTATTAACAAAATGTGGATAACTG
>ERZ780148.1675-NODE-1675-length-14467-cov-2.931932_pt1 | contig 14467 bp, 9 predicted proteins | sample MGYA00510984_ERZ780148 | MGnify/ENA primary metagenome ERZ780148 (study PRJEB29588, sample SAMEA2160902) | human gut metagenome | biome: human gut; feature: human-associated habitat; material: faeces | place: Denmark | collected 2008/2010 ...
ACCCTTCACGAGATCCTTGCAGTGCTCGATTGCTGCTTCCTCTGCCGGGAAGTTCCACTCATCCTTGTATTCCGGCCACTTGGAAATCATAATGGATTCTTCCTCGGACTGTAAGGTGCAGAAGATTTCTTCTGTACAGATGAGTTAGTATCTGTAGTAAAAGAACTCAATCCTGCAATTAGTGATGATTTTTCTGCATATCTTGAAAAGTGTAAAGAACAAGGGAAATACACAAGCGTTGATTATATAAGAAACGTTGGTAAGTATTTTAGCTATATTCTCTCTGCTTGTTCTAATTCTGACGGTAAAATTGCTTTTTCAACTGCATGCAGAAATAACAAAGAGAAAGCACTTGCTACAACTTTCTTGATTCCATTACTAGAGTTAACATACGACTTTATTAGTCAGTATGAGGATAATGAGGACCAAGTAACACGAGAGACAAAAGATTTTATCTTAGATTCTATTAAATTTATTGAATCTTCTGTCGAAGAGGAAACAATTGATGATAACTTTGAGAATCTTAATAGTATTTTTGAAACTTGCAAAATTAAATCAGGAAATGAGATTTATATGCAGTATTCATTACGTGCCATTAGGGAAATCATTGAACAGCCTATTGGCTCTCCGAAGTTGAAATATAAGGATATGAGTTTGGATAAAAAACTTGAATCCTCAAATTTCAGACAGAGTGTCTTTTTGACTTCTCGTAGTAGTGACAATACAATTATCTTTGTACCTATTTTAGAGGATGAACCTTTAAAAAAGTATATCCTCAGGCTTAAAGACTATATCAAATCACAAAAGAATGACTTGCATACCAATGCAAGTAAAACTATTAGAATAGTATATCTCCAAGAACATGAATATATAAGCCAACTGAAAGAAGAAGTATGTAAGGATGGTTCAGGTAACCTTCTGCCAATCTGTAAAATGAAAAAGTTGGTTTTTGAGGATTACAATCACTATCAGTTCAATTTTGGGGGACAAATAGCAGATTTTATTGACTCTGTGGCAAAAATTGTCATAGTAGCTGGATCTTGCAATGATATTGTTTTGATTGACGACAATCGTACATACGACTTCCATACAGCCATTGACGTTATTAAAAATAGAGAATGGACAAAGCAAAAGGAGGCTATTAGAACAATTGAACACTATTCCAGACTTGTATTGGAAGGGGATAGTTGTGTTATTAACACAATTTCTCTTGCGCAGAAAAAAGACCATGAGTCAGCAATGGAAAACCTAATCTGCGAAAAGAGGGATTATGAAGACAATATTCTTTGGGATTTTACCAGTCTTGAATCTGCAGATATAACTGATACAAAAAGTAAGTATCTTGCAATGTACTATATATTGGAGAATGCAAAGAAGCCTACATCAAGTTATCAATCATTATTAAAGATCCTTCAAGAAGTAGGAAACTTTAGAAATGCTTTGTATCTGCCCCCAATTGAAGATAGGATTAACGAATCCTTATTCTTTGATCAAATATTAAATATTTTATCAAGAGAAACTGCCAGTAAATTGATGAGTTCTTATGATAATGAAGACTACATCATTAAACATCTGTGTTCTTTCACAGCTATGATGAATAATGAGAGATCTGTAAGTAAGTTGGACGAACTGCTGACTTTTATGAAGGATTCTCTAAATGACCATTGGATAGCTTCATATAATAATGATATGTCTTATGGATTTAGCAAGGGGCGTACATTGATAAAATTGCTATATCTTAAAGCGTATATCGAAAAGATTGATTTCTCTTTGTTGCGTAGTCAGTTGAATACAAGAATTGAAGAAAAGCAAACAGAGCTTGTTTCAACAATATCGAATTCAACTCAACACATAGCAGCTATAACAGATTTGTTGTATTCTAAGAATTATGCGAAAGCGAATCCAGAGAAAATGCCTTTCCAAGGATATGTATCTGAATTACAATTGGTATCTAGATTACTGTCAAACTGTAAGAGAATCGTATTAGAAGACAAGGATGGTGTATCAATATTTGCAATAATTTCATCAATCGTATGGAGAATCTCAAATATAGTTTCACAAGCCAAAGTTGTTGAACATCAAATTAATGGTATTTTGATATCCTTAAAGAATAAGAAGGAACTTATCGAAAAAGAATATCAGTTACCTATCAATACAATATATCAGGATTCATTGACATCAAAACTTATTAACCTTTCTGATCTTAAGCCTAATGGTCAGCCACAAAGATATGATGGTGATTGGTGTTGGACACAGTATGCTAGATATTTGACGCCAAGATCAGAAGTTCAAAATGTCATTGATGCAAAATTGCATCCTGCAAAAGAAACTTCAATTGACGAGTCTGATATTCATAAGTTCAAGGCCTTTCTTCAAACAAGTTTGACTAATTCTACATATAAAATTCGAATGAACGAAACCTTAAAGTTCTGTAAAGATTGTCAGGCAGAAGCATTGAGTTATACCAAGGTTTATGAATATATCAAAGATTTATTAAAAGAGTAACCATATGAATATTGATAAAATTACAAAGCAATACAATAAGGCTCTTGAGATAAAAAAGGGTGATAAATATGCCGAAACTCTTAAATTAGAGCTTAGCAAGCAAGAGTGGCAAGATGAGCTTAACGCAATTGAGGAAAGGATTTCAAACATCCTTACCAAAAAAGATTTTGAAAAATGCACAAAGCAACTTGAACAGTTATTTGATTCTTTGTATGAAAAAATGACAGCTCCAGGGTTAGATGCATTTGTGTCATGGGTTGAGGAACATACAAAGAATAACGAAAATAATATTGCTAAATTGCGAGATTTCCTAAAAGGTAATTATGAAACATATTCTTCTAGAATTGATTCAATATTAAGTACACTTGAAAACATTTCTTTTGATGATGACAAGTGTATATTTGATAAAATCATCTCTGAATTTAATAAAAAGTTGAAATCAGATGTCTCAGCATTTGTTAATAAGCCAGATGAATTTGAGAATAATATTGATGGATTCTTGACAGATTTAGAGGATGAATTTGTTGGTTTAGCAGACATTTCTGAATTGGCTTCTACAAAGGTAGAAGATCTATATACGGAAGAACAAAAGAATGATGAGACAATATCATTCTATTCCGAAATAATTAAGCAGTCTATAAAAAATGGACAGAATCTTACAGCACTTAATGAGTCCGAAAATAAGTCAAAACTATACTTGCGAGTAAGAAACAGAATCGCGTCTATTAAGAAAGTAATAACCATACTTTCTGATACTGGCATCTCAAGTAATTCGGATGATACACTTAAGCAACTTTTCAAGAAGTTCGATGACACCATGTTGGCAACAAAAGGAGATGTAGCTGAATGCTTGAATAATTTTATTGAGAATACTTGGAATGATATTGAAGCCAAGTACATTGACATAAAAGAATTCTATGCAGAAGATGAATTGTCGTTTAATAAAACTTGGGATGGATTCGAAAAAGAAGGTGAGATAGATCTGCTCATAAAGAATTACAAGACAGTAAGAAACGCTAATGTACTACCACAGATACTTACTGTGAAATTTGAGGAAATTGTTCCAAAACTAAACAAATGTCATAATGAAATTGCAAAGCTCCATAGTTCAGAAATAAAGATTTTTGACGAAGTAAAAGACTGCTTTGATGAATTCTTGGCAAACTATAACAAGACCAAAAAAGCTATGTTGGAAAAGATTGCAAAAACTCATCCAGAATTACAAAATGATATTGACTCAATATATGATTCTGAAAATGGAACTCTGGCAACAATTGTGAATGGTTTAGGGCCACTCTCTGATTTTATGAATTCTATTTCTGATGAAACTTTAGATACAATGCTTGAGGATAAGAATAAAACTCAGCAGATATTTGAAGACATCATGAAAAAATCTGGATTGGAAACAGAGATAAACTGGCTTCAACAAAAAGAGTCTTTAGAGTTAACGCCATCTGATTTAGATCATGACTATCTCCGAAAACTATTGGAGAGTGGACTTATTAAATTATCATATACAAAAGAATACTAATAATGACAAATATTGATATAATTCAGGCATTGGATAACATACGAATAAACAATTTGTATGTGCACAATTCAGAACTTGAAGGTGCAAAGTTCTCGAACGAGAAGTTGAAAGATCGAAAAGTGTATTTGGTAGAAACGCTTGCTGTAATCAATGCACTTGTTGAGCGTGGTACAATGATGTTGTATGGAGGACATGGCGGAGGAAAAACCACCTTGTCTAAGTATTTAGGTCAGTTGTTTTACCATCTTACCAAGGAAAAGATTGAAGATTGTATATTGAGAGGACATCCACAATTGACAGAAGAAAAAATCCTTGGTAGTTTAGATTTTACTCAAATGACAGGAAACAAACCACTTGATAATGGTAAGTTGTCAGTGGTCTGGAACGAATTTGTCACATCAAGATGGAAAATCATTGATGAGATAAATCGTTTATCTCCATACGCACAAAATATTCTATTGTCATTGCTCGCAGAAGGGTCAGTAAAATATCATGATCAGAGTATGATTGTTCCTGCTTTCACCCTGTTTGCAACCTTGAACCCAAAGGACAATGCGAACACAGAATTGTCTTTGCCATTCAAGGATAGATTTGCTCTTGCACTTCCGATAACCATGCCTGATTATGACAGTTTCAGTACTATTGGAAAACGAGATAAATCATCTTATAATGATCGTATTGAGGAATATCTTCAGGATGTTAATCTAGAAGAACTTCAAGAAATTGTTAAGAATATTCCATATACAGAAGAAGCCGAATTGTTTATCAACTACATAATTGCTTCATATCGCCTATGTGAAAGAGCCTCTAAAGAGTCTAATGATAACTTGTCTGTTGACAAGAGTCTTTGTGAGAATTGTCATATGTGTGCACCAGAAAAAGTGTGCTCAAAAATCAAGTTACCACTAAGCGTCAGAGTAAAAGAAGACCTGTACAGATATGGAAAAGCTCTTGCATGGTTCCTTGGAGACAGAGAAGTCAATGTAAATCATATTGAGGTTTTAGCCCCATATATGATTTGGCATAGAGCTGTTCTGAGCAAAAAGTATGTGTCAACTTTAACTGAACATTGGAAAAATACAAATTCAGGGAAGCAAACATCCATTTTTATAACAAATATTGATTTAGATGGAACTCGAAATATCATACAAATGATCAAAAATGAGTTTGATGGTATTAAAGATCTTCTTATGGGTTTTGAAAGAGTTAAGACAGGAACACTTTCAGTTCCAGAATTCAATGAGTATCTTAAAGAAATAAGAGACTCGTCATATAATTCTCTTGTAATATCTGCAGAGATTGTTCCAGTCTTAAATGAAAAATATGCTCCAGTTTATGATAAGATTGTGTCCTATAACAACCAGATAGATAACTCAAAAGGTGACATTTCGAAGCTTAAGGCTATAAAATCAGAATTAGCATTTAGATATGATATTCCCAATCGACAGTACATTTCAGAGCGAGTTAACCGTTCTATCAAAAAGATAGAAATAAAGGAATATACATTTAAGCTCGAAAAAGATTCAATAATATCGAATCCTCAACTGTCATCTCTTATTCAAGCGGTTATTCCTGGTACCGATCTTGCAAATGGTGACATACAAAAAGTAAAACCATTTAAGTTGTTGGATATTACACGAGATGCATGCGACTTGTCAGTTAAGAGATTGAAAAAATATATCTTTACCTACCAAGGGGACGAAGATTCTGAATTATTCAAATACTTACAAGCAAACAATGTCAATTGATATTGAAACATATAGATTGAAAGCCCAAGAAGCAATTGAGTATGTATTCGTCAAGGAGTATCACAATTCCTTGGGGATTCCTATGCCTATTGTCAAAATGCTTTTGCCGGATGATGCTAATTATTCAACTGGGCAATACTATATTACTATAGATAAGACTTGGCAGATTCATCTTAATTTCGGAAAACTTCCTATAAGTTATCATGAGATTCAGAATGAAGTAAAAGTACTTACAAGACATGAAATAGAGCACTATATGTGTTGCCCATTTGATGTAATTACTCATTTTAGAATGCTAAAAAGAATTAAAGATGTTTATTATAAGCATTTCTCTCATCTTGGTATAAATATCAAGTATGCGTGTGGAGCAATTTCAAATCAAGCAGCTGATATTATTGTTGATACAAAAAACTATTATAGACATAGTAAAGAAACTTTAAAGAGTGAAATCGATTGGATAAAAATAGGTGCAAATATCAGTGCTTGTCCAAGGCATTGCAAATTAATGTTTCTAACAAAAGAGGCAATTTGGAAAGAAGATCTTGGTATAAATGAAACTGATCCTGAATTTTTAAAAATTGTCCATCAATTAGCTGATTCATTCACGAAAAACGGCATAGAAGATAAATCGTCATTTTTAGATAAAGTTGAAGAATATGCAGAAATATTCTTTAAACTATATGTTGAAGACCAAAAGAATCCCCAGCAGAGCGGTCAACAAGGATCTCAGCAACAGAGCGGTCAGCAGGGATCTCAGCAACAGAGCGGTCAGCAGGGACCTCAGCAACAGAGCGGTCAACAGGGATCCCAGCAACAGAGCGGTCAGCAGGGATCCCAGCAACAGAGCGGTCAATGGGGTGTTGGTAGACCTAAAGATGGCGATGAACACGGAAATGCTTTTGTTTTTGCGGATCCTGATAAAGTCAAAGAAGCAATAGAAGTACTCGCAGAAGAAACCTCTGTAGAAGAGTTCATCGACCTATTAGCAATTGCTGGTATTATAGGTATGTCTGATAAGCAGAAGGGAGTTCTTTGGTTTAATGTTCAAAGTGCTAATATCATACCAATTGTTGAATTTTCGAATACAGGAAACAAGTCTTCATATACATATCCCTCTGTATGGAGAATTGGTGACCCAATAGAGGAGCTGGATTTAATGTTAACATATATGACATCTCCACGACTTATTCCTGGAATGACTACAAAAAAGTGGGAATATGTATCTAATGATGATAATGGTACTGAAAGCAAACAAATGGATTTGTTGTTGGTCGTTGATACATCCGGTAGTATGGGGTCTGCGATGAAGGAATCTGCTAATATGCATCAGGCTGTTCTTGCATCATATGGTATTTTATCATACTTTGAATCAACAAAAAGCAAGGTTGCATTTATAGGATTTAGTGATAAAATTGATGCATACGTTGATTGGAGTGATAAATATGATGACGTAAGGGAGCGTCTATTAACAAATGGTCACGGTGGAACTAAGTTTCCAATTTCAAGAATTAAATCAACGTTAGACGTAAGATCTAGAGATCTAGTTACCGTGTTGATTACAGATGGTGACTTAGGCAATATCAATGAATCTGTAAGCTATTTCCGTGATTATTTGAATGATGATAATAAGTTATATATATTTTTACTTGGTGGTTCAAAATCTCTACATAGCTATGAACCATTAAAGAATATTGGCGCTAAAATTTATAATGCAAATAATGCAAACGAATTTTGCGATATGGTTCTAACCGATATGGAATAAGAGGTAAGTATATGAAACAGATAGAACTCGTCGTTGGTGGCATAACCAAGCTGGCAGTTGATGCAATCGTTAATGCAGCTAACCGCTCGTTGTTAGATGGTGGAGGAGTGGATGGTGCTATTCATCGTGCTGCAGGTCGCGAACTCTTGAAGGAGTGCATGACTCTTGCGGTTGCGAGACTGGTCAGAGTAAGATAACAGGGGCATATAACTTGCCTTGCAAGTATGTAATCCATACCGTCGGACCTGTTTTTATGGTAATGGTGACGAGTCTCAGTTGCTGGTTTCATGCTATAAGACTGCACTTGACATTGCTAAGGAAAAGAGCATTAAGAGTATCGCTTTCCCTTGTATTAGTACTGGTGTGTATGGCTATCCAAAGGCAGAGGCTGCTTAGATTGCGTTGAAGGCAATCCATGAGAGTGACTTTGATGGTAAAGTAATCATCTGTTGTTTCTGTGAGTCAGATGCTACATATTATAAAATATAAAGGGGAATCGTTATGTTCGATAGAACTCTAAACATTTAAATAAATAGTAGGTCAATACGTTATATATAAAATGGAAGTACTAGACATTCACCAACTGATAGGCGGGGTAACAAAATATGATAAGAAGGTGGCTCTGGAGGTGAAGAAACCGAAAAGTTGGTGCAAGAGTGTGAGCACCTTTGCCAATGGTATTGGTGGCAGACTCATTTGGGGTATTGCTAATGATAAAACTATCGGTCGGTCTTGATGACGTAAAAGATGATGCGGAGAAGATCAGCGAAGCTATCAAGTCTCACATTGATCCAATACCTGATTCAACCTCTCGTTCGCAAAGGCTGAAGACAAGGAGTTCGTTGTACTCACAGTGATGCCTGGTGCTCAGATATCTTATTATAACATAGATGATGGACCGATGTAGGCATTTGTTCGTGTTGGTAACTAGAGTGTAGTAGCTAGTATCTTGAAGCACAAAGAACTGGTGCTGAAGGGTAGTAACATGTCGTATGAGCCTTGTGTATTGTTGGAAGTTCGTGGATATGGTATTTACCGTGCTTCGTGCCACATACTTTAAGCGCACTAAACGTTTGTTTGAGAATAGCGACTATGAATCATTCGGCATTATCAACGAGAAGTGTGAACTGATTAATACTGGTGCTCTGCTCGCAGACTATCCTCCTGTTCGCCACTCACATTTGTTCTGTACTCGCTGGAATGAACTTGACAAGGCTAATGGTATGGTGGTTAATTTTTGAATAGAATTATCATTGAAAGGTATTTTACCAAAATAAATTGAACAATATTAGCTTTTCACATTGAATTTTGATATATTTGCATTAAACTACAAATTATTTCAATTATGAAGCAATTGAATAGGATTAAAATAGTCCTTGTTGAAAAGAATAAAACGGCTAAATGGCTCTCTGAGCAAGTTGGTAGGAATGTGACATCTGTTTCTCGTTGGTGTACTAATGCTTCACAACCAGATTTGGAAACATTATTTCGCATAGCGGAACTTTTGGATGTTGATGTAAGAGAATTGCTTCATGTAGAAAAGGATAAATCTAAATAAGTATATCAAGATGGCTATTCCGGTAAACATAGAAGACTTGCTTCATAAGCGTAAAATAGAATCCACCCGTATTGAGTTTAAAACAGGATGGAATCCAGATAAAATTTATCGCACCATCTGTGCTTTCGCTAATGATTTTGATAACATTGGCGGAGGATACATCATCGTAGGTGTTCAAGAAGAAGAAAACACAGGTATCGCAAAACGGCCAGTGACAGGTGTTCCTATAGAGGAACTTGATAAGATACAACGTGATATGGTTGGGTTCAATCATAAGATTGAGCCATTCTATTTGCCACGAATCGACATGCAGGAGATTGATGGGAAATACGTTTTGCTTATTTGGGTGCCAGCTGGAGTGAACCGTCCTTATAATGTACGTGAACGAGTTACAGCAAGTAATCAGTCGCCATGTAAGTGGTATGTTCGTAGTGGAACCAATACTATTGAGGCGAGAGGTGAAGTCTTGGATGAATTGCGTGAGATGGCGAATCGTACTCCATTTGATGAAAGGGGTAATGAGAGTATAGAGATAACAGATATTTCAAGAGCCTTGGTTCTGGATTACTTGCAAACAGTCAACAGTCGTTTGGTTGCTGATTTCGAAAAGCTGTCCCTGTTCGAGTTGTTGTCGCAAATGGACCTGCTGGTAGGGCCCGTTGAACGTCAACTAGTCAAGAATGTGGCCGCTATGATGTTCTGTAAGAATCCTGCCAAATTTTTCCCGACAACACAAGTAGATATTGTTATCTTTCCCGAGGGCTGCATTAAGAATCCCAATAACATGATTGAGGTTCCAAAGATTGTTGGCCCTGTTCCCGATATGATAAAACAGGCATTGGACTATATCAAAACGAATGTTATCAAGAAACGTATCATTAAGCAGAAAGACAAGGCTGAATCTATAATCTTCTTCAACTATCCTTATCAAGCAATTGAAGAGGCAGTCGTTAATGCTTTGTATCATAGAGATTATCAAGAACGAGAACCGGTTGAGATTACGATTGAGCCAGAAAAGATTTTCATTCTTAGTTATGCCGGTCCGGACCGTTCCATCAGCATTGATGCTATCCAAAAGGCTGAACGTCTGAAGTCACGCCGCTACCGTAATCGTCGTTTGGGCGATTATCTCAAAGAACTTCAGTTGTCCGAAGGTAGAGGAACCGGTATCCCAACCATACAAGACGAATTAAGAAGAAATGGCTCTGCTCCTGCTGTGATTGAGACAAATGAAGAGAGAAGTTATTTCTTGATTGAGATTCCTTGTAGAGAAGGTTTTGGTGATAGAGTCTTGATTGGGGATGATTTTATTTCCTCAGATGATGATAAGATAAATGATAAGATAAATGATAAGATAAAAAGTGTCCTGTTAAAGATTTCAGAACTAGGAATAGCTAAAAGAAAAGACTTGCATGATGCAATAAAAATATCAATGCCTACTATTGATAGAATCCTTAAGCAACTTATTTCAGAAGATCTTAATTTGATTGAGTATCAAGGTTCGCGTAAAACAGGCGGTTATGTATTGACAGAGAAAGGCAAAGCCTTTATAAAATCAATGAATGAATAATATGTCAAAAAAACAAGAAATAATAGGACTAATTGATGCGGATCTACTTGATAATGGAACGCGTCACCCAAATCTTGTATTACTAAAATTGGCAGGATTTTTCCATGATAATGGAATTCCATTTGAATTAATTCTTGATCCTCAGGCAAATACTTTACATTATACAAGAATATATTTGTCTTGTGTCTTTACGTTTACCAAATTACCAGAACTATATATACGATCAAAAGGAACACCGGAAGAAAAGAAGTTTAAATGTGGAGGAACTGGATTTTATGCCAATGAAGTAAGTGTAATGGAATATCGTAGAAAACGTGAACAAGATATGAACCAATTAGAACATGATGAATTCCTAAATACTCTTAGAAACTTTCATGGAGGTAAAGAGTATGGGATTAGCATGTCTCGTCAGATGCCTTACTATCATTTATATGATCAATTTATTAATCAACAAGTTAAGAAAGGTTTTAAACGAGAAAAATTTAAAGATTATCAAAAATATTCAATAGGTTTTTTAACCCGTGGTTGTGTAAGACATTGTCCATTCTGTGTTAATAAACTAGAGAATTGTATATTACCATATTCTAAATTACAATGGTTCTTGGATGATGAGAAAGATAAAAACGGAAAACTTGTTCGGCCATATATCTATTTATGGGATGACAATTTTCTTGCTTCTGACCCATCTATTTGGAGACCACTACTGAAGCAACTTATAGAGACTAAACGCCCATTTCAATTCCGGCAAGGTCTTGATGAACGCATGTTAGCAGAAAGTCCTTATGGCGAAGAAATGGCAGAAATGTTATCACGGTCGCGTTATCATGGTGATTTTATTTTTGCTTTTGATAATTGGAAAGATCATGAGATAATTGAAAAATCACTTAAAATCTGGAAACGTTACAATCCAAAGAAAGGTACAAAGTTCTATTTGTTTTGTGGTTTTAAACAGTCTCCAACAAAAGTAGATATATTTTATAAAGACATTTGGGAATTATTTCAAAGAATTAAAATACTCATGCAATATGGATGTGTTGGATATGTGATGAGGCATGAAGACTATCATAATGCCCCAGTATCAAATTTTTATGTCCAAATTGCCAGATGGTGTAACCAGCAGCAGTTTTACAAAAAAATGTCTTTTTGGCAATTTTGTTATAGAAATCAATCTTATTGGGAAGAAAAGACATTAAAAATAACTACACGGCCAAAGCTAAAAACATTCGATGAATTTGAACAAGATATAAGAGATGGATATTACGATAGAGTCAAAATGTGTTTATCATTAAAGTCTCTAATAAAAGTTCTAGAAATGTTTCCTAATCATAGGGCAGAATTGATAGACATGTTTAACTATTCAATGTCCGAACTTGTAGACGAAAATCTTTGGAAGTAATCAAATTATAAATAACTCACAACAATATGGCAATCATTATTAAATCTCATAAAGATACTCTTCTAATTGACTCTACTATTGGTATTAATTACAATAGTGGTAATGTACTTCAGGGAGAAAAAGATATGTATGAACGTATTGTACGAGATTGTGAAGCAAGTCCTTTGACATGGTATATGTGGTATGATAAAACTTTCAACATACCATATGGAGGTCAAAATGAAATACAGATTGATTTTCTCCTTATATGCCAAGAAGGTGCAATTATTGTTGAAGTTAAAGGTGGTATAATTGAGTTGATAAGGGGGTTCTTTTATTATAGCTATAAAGGGGTCTTAAGGGAAATGAGTAGAACACCATTTAAGCAAGCTCATGATTATAAATGGGCATTGTTAAATAATGGGATATTAAATAAGGATCAAATATTTGTTGATTATGTATGTGCTTTCCCTCATAGTACTCTTGACATATCACGTGACTCTTCTCAAATCAACCTTTCTCATAAACTTTGGAATAAGTTAGATCAAGATAGTGATAATTCTTTTGCAGACTTCTGTTTAAGTGTAATTCGTAAAAATAAACGCTCTAAACGTATAATATCAAAGACAGAATTACAGTCTATTGTAAACTCACTTGCTCCATCAATTGAAGATCGTTATAAATATTCACTAACTTCGCTTCGCGAAGTTTTGGATTGGTTACAGATTGACAATCTAAGTATTCTAGAAGGTTTGAGAAAAAATCCTAGAATATTAATTGAGGGTGGACCAGGAACAGGAAAAACCACTATGGCTAAAGCATTTATTAAAAGACATAGTGGTCTTAAGGGGTTATATCTATGTTGGACAGGACTGCTAGCAAGTAAGGTTCGGCTTGATTTAGATAAAGAACGATTAAGTTCATGTACTGTCAAAACATTCAATAATTATATCAAGGAAATAACAAATATAGAACTTAATATTAAAAGTGATAATAGCCAATATGATGTTTACAAACTTTTAAGCAAAGAACTCAGTAAAATTACTAAGGTAGATTATGACTATATTATTATTGATGAAGCACAAGATGTCATTGATAAAGGTGTTGATATTGTGCTCAATGAACTATTAAGTTCACAACACAATGGTCTTAAACAAGGACGATATCTAGTATTTTATGATCTTGAACAAGGATATAATAATGTTAGTCGAAATTTGAATGAAAATATTAATAAAATAGCAAAATACGCAGCATGCTTCATACTTGATGAGAACAAACGTGTTCCTACAAATAAACTTATTGTAGAATATGCCAATAAAGTATTGTCAGTTGAACATTGCCAGGAAGCTTTTGAGTTATATTTAGATTCTCTTAAAGGAAATGATATAGCAGGACTTACAATATCTTTCCATGATAATGTAAGAGAAGTAAAGAAAACTATTAAAGAACACACCAAACATCTATTTCAATATTGCGGAGAAATTTCTTCTACAACATTGCTGATACATTCTGATTTTAAATATAAAGAAAATGAAGATGATGATTCAGTATATGATATAATAGCAGAAATGGAGTCATTTCTTGAAGTTTTATCTGAAAAAACTATAGAAAGGAAGTCTAAGGAATTGTTAGCCTTTACAACGATACTTAAATATAAGGGTTTAGAGGATAACAATATAATACTTGTCATCCCAGCTTCAAAGATCAAGAGTTCATGGGATAATTTTCTATTCGAAATTTATGTCGGTATGACACGGGCAATCATGAATTTGGACATTATTATTCTTAAATCTAATTAATATGTTACACGACAACTTTATAAAAACAGCAAAACAGGAAAGCCATGAATTCAAGGCTCTTTTGAATATACTATCTTCTCTTAATTTACATACTAAAGAAGGTAGAAAGTTGTTGTGTGTTCTGAATAATATTATTGATTATTACATTAATAGAGAAGTGGAATATAGTGATGATGTCAAAATGCCTATAGTATATTTCCCATTATGTGAAGATTGGGCTCAGATGTTATGTGAGGAATTTGTTGCATTAAAGATGTCGTTACTTTGGGGTAAAAGCACTCGTACAAATATACTTTCCTCATATAAGTCAAAGCCATTTATATATTTGCCAGAAAAAGTTAATAAAAAGGAGCGTGAAGCATGTTCTAAACATTTTAGATTTAAACGGGATGTTGCAAAATACTTAACAGATGACATTTTAGATATGCCTTCCAACGCAAATGAGAAATGTTTCTTTTATAGTCGTACTTTATCTGATGAATATAATCTCTCATTAAAGACTAAAGGACATTATCATTTTATTCAAGATGTAGTTGGAGATTCTTTTTCAACAGAAAAATCTCTAATCATTTTAAATGGAGATGAGGATGAAGTATATAAAAAAATAGAACAAAATGAT
>ERZ780148.1683-NODE-1683-length-14412-cov-2.930835_pt1 | contig 14412 bp, 12 predicted proteins | sample MGYA00510984_ERZ780148 | MGnify/ENA primary metagenome ERZ780148 (study PRJEB29588, sample SAMEA2160902) | human gut metagenome | biome: human gut; feature: human-associated habitat; material: faeces | place: Denmark | collected 2008/2010 ...
TACCAAATCGCCGAGCGATCTTTTCATAAAGAACACGCACGCCGAGCCGAGCGTCGTCCCGAGAAAGGGGATCAATATTCCGAGAAAAACCTCCACCGCTTCACCGTCCTTTATGTTTGATCGAGTTCTTTATTTCCTGTCTGATCGGTCAAAAACTCATCCGCGTACCGGCAGAAATCCTCCGGATGAATTATGACGAGCTCCGCATGCGCCATTTTGGGGAATTCGCGGAGCTGTATCTGCGGGAAATAGCGCTTGACGAAGCGGATGTTTCCCCGGCGGTCATGCTTTTCATCCTCGCCGTACCAATAGGCAAGAGTCGTGCCGCGCTCGGCGGGCGTCTCCGGCAGGGCGTAATTGTTGCCCGACCAGAACACATTGCGGATCGTCCGGTCAGAGTAGGTCTTGAGATAGCTCTCCATAGCGTCGTACTCCTTTACCGGATCGTGCCCGGGAAGAGTAAAGCGCTCCGGGGAAAATGCAGCCTCCAGCACCCTGCGGCTGTTTGCCGCGATTTTGAAGAACAGAATATCCCGCGCCAGCACGAGCTTACGCACCGGGTACGGGAACTGATAGGGCGTGACACCGCCGTCGATGATTGCACGGCTGACTGGGATCTCCCCCAATGCCAGCAGACGCGTCAGGCACGCTCCGCCCAGAGAGCAGCCGTAGGCCGCGCCCAGCCGGGAAACTCCGCGGTTTCTAAGATATGCCGTTACCTCGTCCACCGTCTGCTCAACGGAGCTGAAATCCCCTCGATACTCTGGCTGATGCCCGTCATATACCACCTGAAAAACATGCCATCTCTGAGAAAGCAGCGTGATCGTGTCGGCAAAAGCCCATACAGGCTCTGCCGTGCAGGGGAAAAACAGCAGCGTCCGCTCCTGCGCCTGCCCGTGTTCCAATATCTGCATGGTTCATCCCTCCGATTTCACACACTCGGCATAGGTCAGCGGGAACGAGGCTTTCAGCACAGCGCTTTTCCGCACCGCCCAGCCGTTTTGCCGTAGGAAGCGCAGGTATTCCTCGCTCGTCCACTTGCTGCGGAGAGGGAAGCCTGCCATCCTCATAAAAAATGCCCTGACCTTGCCGGAAAAAGAGTTTCCGGCATGGGTGAAGGTCGGCGCAATCAACACGCCGTCATCCTTCAGAACCCGCTTGATTTCTTGCAGGGCTTTCTCCGGCTGCGGCACGATATGCAGCGCGTTGGACACGATCACCACATCAAAGGACTGGTTCGCATAGGGCAGGCGGAACATATCCTGCACGGAGAAGTGCAGCTTGGCAGAGCGGTTATCCCGCTTCGCCTCGGCGATCATCTCCGGGGAGGCATCCGTCGCCTCGATGTGCGCCGCCGCGTTTACGATGTGTTTTGCGATCAATCCCGTGCCGGTCGCCAGCTCCAACACCGTCTTGGCTTTTACAACCGGCCGGATCAGCACATACATCTCGTCATACGCCGCCCGATCCTTTCGCATAAAGCGGTCGTAACGTCCGGCATTTTTGTCCCAGAAATTCTTGTGTTCCTGCATCGCTATCATTCCTTTCAATGTTAGACCAACCTAACCGGCGCGCGCATCCGGGCGGTTAGATGGCGCTAACCGTTGTGCCTTGGAAAAGCCGCATCTCTGCGGCCTTTCGCTTATTCAAATAACGCCCTGCAGGCACCGTACACCAGCGTTTCCAGTACCTGCGGGTACAGTCCTCCTATTTGCTCCTTGTGTGAGACGGTCAAGATCAGTCCCCGCACCGTGGCGGCAGCCAAAGAGATGCCGCGATTCGGCACAAGGTCATATTTCTCCAAAAGCTGACGAATGTGTGTCTCGTCGTCGTGGTAATGCACATTTTTGACATTCTCCGGCAGTCTCTGCAAAAGCAGCTTCGCATCGTTTTCAATGAAAACCATGTCGCCGGTATCGGACAGCCGCCGGCAGACGGCAAGAACCGCCTTTGCCGCACGCTCCGACGGCGGCAAGCCGTTTGCTTCGCTCAGTGCATGGTCAGCCACTCCGTAAAGCTCGGAGTGAATGTTCTCCAAAACCGCGAAGAAAAGCATTTCCTTGGATTCGTAGAATTTATAGAACGAGCCCTTCGCAATGCCGACCGCCTTCGTCAGCTGCTCTACGGAGGTTTTCTTCATCCCCAGCGTGACAGCACAATGTCTCGTTTCCTTCAGCAACGCCTTGCGGAGCTGCTCAGTCTCGTAATCGGTAAAAGCCAAGGGCGCACCCTCCTTGAAATATGACCGTTTCGGTTCTTCTGGTCATATTATACCGCGCTTTTTTCTGGTTTGCAAGGGGTGTAGAGAAAAACATACGCATTTTAACAAAAAATTATTTTCCCTTAACACATTATTTCATGAAGGCGCTCCTCTTCCTTTGGCAAAGAACTGCACCCCCTAAAATCAAAAATGCACCCCCTCCAAACCGTAATTGCACCCCCTTAACGGGTTTCTATCAAAATTAGAGTCATTTGCCAAAAAAGCCAAGTAGATTCTTTCGGATTGGTTAAGTGCACTTCGTGCGTAAAGTTTGTCTTACGGCAAGTGAAGTGCCTGCGGGCGTGGGTGTATCAACTTTACTTTGCAGAGCATATTCCAAACGCAAAATTAACGCTCCTGAATGGAACTCATTTCATCGCAAATAAGAACCAGACCGAGTTCAACAAAGCGATAGAAGCGCTCCTGAAAACGCTATAAATGTGCAAACACTCCACATATAATTATTATATCCCGCTGCGGATCGATTCCACAGCGGGATTTTTACATCTTTTTTTCGTTATAATGAAAGCAGTGCAATGGCAATAACAGTTACGAGCCTTTTCGTGGAGTTTGCCCCTCTGCTACAAAAGCAAGAAAAAGTCATGCATTGCAAGGCTTTTTCTTGCTTAATCATTTTTAATGACACCAACTTCTGACTGCGCAGATTACATACCTGCACCATTCAGCTTTTGCATATTTTCCCTTTTAAGTTCCAATGACGAATGAACATATCTATCCAAGGTTATCTTCACCGAGGCATGTCCGAGAATTTCGGACAACGACTTTATCTCGAAGCCCACCTCAACGGCTCTTGTCGCAAAGGTGTGCCGCAGAGTGTGGAAATGCACGCCATCCAAGCCGCAGGCTTGAGTGTACTTTTCCAGCCGATATTGCAGCACTCTCGGCTCCATGAAAGTTTCAGCCCCGGTCAAAACATACGCCGCCGCATCCTGCGGTCTCATGTACCCGCAAAGTCTGACCGTGTAGTCCGTCAGCGGTATCACTCTCGCTGATCTATCGCTTTTCGGTGAGCCTATGACCACTCTCGTTCGGGTGCCTTGAGATAAGCTGGTGTCACGCAGCCTTTGCAGTGTGGACATCACCCGTATCGTTCTATCCTTTGCGGAAACGCACTCCCAGCGCAGCGCACACAGCTCGCCGATCCTCAAGCCCGTGCATAGCGCAAGCAGTATACCGAATTTACATGGGTCGATATCCGCCTGCAAATACGAAACGAAGCGTTCCTGCTCATCTCTGGATAAAATACGAAGCTCCTTTTTGCCCACCTTGGGATAGTTTATCTGCACCATACCCAACGAGACTAAGCCCTTTGAGACAGTGAATTTCAGGATACTGTGCAGGACAACTAAAATGTCGTATACGGTCTTTGGCGACAGCTCCTCTTCAAATTGAAGCTGTTTGATGAAATCGTCTATCAGTTCCGTCGTAAAACCGAGAGGGCAGCACATGCCTAAATTGGGGATGATATGTTTTTCAAGGACAGTGGTGTATTTGATATAGGTTGACTCTTTTACCTTGTCCTTCTTTCTATCGAGCCATTCCGCACAATAGACGGAAAACGGGTTTTGCGCCTTTGCCGTCGGCAGCGGATGCCCGTTTGCCAAGGCCGCCTTACATTTTTCAGCCTTTTCCTTTGCCTCACGGTATGTTTTGCCGTAGCAGTAGCCGTGCTTGACCTTTCCCGACAGCTCCCGACCCTTTATATATCGTGCTTCCCAACGGCCGTCTTTCCGCTTGAATATGTTCTCTCCTTTTGCCATTAATCAGTTCCTCCTCTGGCGTTTATGTGTGTGGCATATATGTGTACTTGTTGTACTAATTCATCCTGACTGCCGATGTGACTGCGCTAAGCACGAAAATCTAAGACTTTGTTCAGTAAATATCATTGTCAGCTGATAAATTTGCACTTTTTGTCCGATTTTTTCCGCTAGAATAATTGTATTTAGTTGCGAGTTGTGTTATAATACAGAAAAAGATCGGGCTTCGTGTGCCTCGCAGAGGGGCAAACTCCACGAAGTTATGTTCGACTTAAGGCAATTAAAAGATGGCATGAGCTGCTCGTTGTGGGGGGAGCACTTATTTGCCGATAGCACTCATTGTGATGAGCATGAGGTGCTCAAGCAGGGGAGTTTCACAGGTTGAACACCTCTTGCGTGAGCGTTGCTTTTGCTATTGACAGCGAAGATACAGAGAATTGGTAGTGATGAGGTGTAGGATGGATGGCGACAATAGCCACCGAGTATTTGGCAGATGAGACCACTGCCGATGTGATAATTGAAATAGCCAAGCCGAAGGTACGGCAAAAGAAGCTTTACTTGGCTGCAAAGCGAGTCTTTGACATAGTCTTTTCCGCTCTTGGCTTGCTGATATTGGCAATGCCGATGACAATAATCGCACTAGTCATAGTGATTGAGTCGCCCGGCGGTGCGATCTTTAAGCAGGAGCGCCTTGGTAAGGACGGAAAGCCGTTTACGATCTACAAGTTCCGCTCAATGTATATAGATGCCGAACGGGACGGCCCGAGATGGGCTGAGCTTGAGGATGAACGCTGCACACGCATTGGTGCCGTTCTGCGCAAGACACGTTTGGATGAGCTTCCGCAGCTTTGGAATATTCTAAAGGGCGATATGAGCATCGTAGGTCCTCGACCGGAGCGAGCATATTTTTACGAGCAGTTTGAAAAGTACATCGTCGGTTTTTCAAATCGCCTGATGGTGACCCCGGGACTGACGGGCTATGCACAGGTCAACGGCGGCTACGAGTTGGCACCTGAGGAAAAGATAATATACGACATGGAGTATATAGAGCATCAGTCAATGCTCATGGATATCAAATGCATTTTTAAAACGGTGTCATTGGTATTCACTCATGAAGGAGCACGATAATGTCCACAACGCAAAACAATAGCGTGCATCATAAAAAGGTTGCGGCAGAACGACCTCTGGTTACTGTTGTGATGCCGGCGTATAACGCAGAAAAATACATAGCTGATGCAATCCAATCGGTTCAGTCTCAGACCTACACAAACTGGGTGCTGCTGGTCATCGACGATCGGTCTGCCGACCGCACGGCTGAGATTGTCCAAAAGTATGTAGATACTGACAAAAGAATACGGCTGATAAGGAATTTTACCAATATGGGCGCTGCGAAGACCAGAAACTGCGGTCTTGAGCTAGCCGAAGGAGAGTGGGTCGCACTGCTTGACAGTGACGATGTGTGGCGTAGCGACAAGCTCGAAAAGCAGCTTGCCGAGGCACGGAACTCCGACGCTGATATCATATACTGCTCGTACTCACTTATAGATCACAGCGGGAAAAAGATATCTGACTATATCGTTCCGAAGCGGACTTCATATGATGACATGCTCAGAGAGAGTGTTTTTAGCTGTTCCACCGTTCTTCTGACAAAAGACATAGTAGATAAAAACCGCTTTTCCACTGACTATTATCATGAGGATTTAGTTTATTGGCTCCAACTGCTCAAAAGCGGTTATACCGCTTCTGCTTGCTGCGAACCGCTGGCCGAATACCGCATCGTTGAAGGTTCAAGGTCACACAGCAAGATACAGTCTGCAAAAAACAGATGGCTGGTATATCGCAATGTCGAAGAACTGACGCTGGCGAAGTCGCTGTCCGTGTTTGCGTCTTATGCGGTGCGAGGCTTCAGAAAGCATAAGAGGATCTGATGTGAAAATTTTGTTTCTTTGCGGCGTTTTTGCAAAAGAGAATGAAGCCGAGGTAATAGCAAAAGCAAAGAAAAGCGTGGAGTTTTCCGCAAACGAGATGCAGCTGAAGCTTATTGATGCTTTCAGAAGCATAGCGGATACCAAGGTTATTTCCGCACCGTTCATCGGACACTACCCCAATCAGAGCAGCAGCCTTTATTTTAGCGGCTTTTCTAACTCACAGCAGCTGTGTGAATATGTTCACTTCAATAACCTATGGGGCTATCGAAATGTGTCAAGAGCACACGCTTTGAAAAAAGCGGTTCGTGATTTTGCGCTTTATGAAGACGGGAAGAGACTGATAGTTGTATATAGCGCTCATGATCCGTTTTTGGCCGCAGCAGCCTACGCAAAAAAGCTCGATCCGAGAATAAGGATCTGCTTTATTGCGCCGGATCTTCCACAGTATATGAACCTTGAAGCAAAAAGAGGGGTTCTCTACGATTTCTTCAAGGCTTTCGATATAAAGTCAATTAAAAAGCACATTGAGGCGGTCAATACCTCAGTCGTTTTAACAGACGCAATGGCGCACGCTTTGCAGCTAGATGACCGCCCTTACATAGTCGCCGAAGGCATCGCAGCAACGATCCCCGAGTGTGCTGCTGCTGTCGAGCCCGATGAAACGGTTAACATCGTGTATGCCGGTAAGCTGTATTTCAGATTTGGAATAAAGCTTTTGACCGATGCCTTTTCTATGTTCGAAGGAGATAATTACCGCTTGATATTATGCGGCAGCGGCGATGCAATGGAATATCTGCAGAAATGTGCCGTAGAGGATTCGAGAATCATTCTTACGGGGCAAGTATCGCCTGAGAAGGTGCAGGAATACATTTCCTCCGCCACAGTGCTTGTAAATCCCCGGCCGAACAATGAGGAGTATACAAAATACTCTTTCCCGTCAAAGGATATTGAGTACCTCTTGAGCGGGAAGCCGACAGTTGCCTTTCTGCTGGACGGCATGCCGGAATGCTATCGTGATTTTCTGTATACCGTCGACGACAGAGAAGATGCTGTCTGTGCACTTTACAATGCATTGAAAACAGCGCTGTCCGCACCAAAGGATGAAGTTCAAAGGCACTATGAGCAATTTATAAGCTATGCGTCAGAAAACATTTTAGCGTCATCTGTGGCGGAGAAAATTATAAATATGAGCTTTGCTGAGGAAATATAACATGTGCAAGACCCGAGTTGTTCAGCAATATGTGCAGACTGCCGGCAAAGGCGGGTTGAAAACAGAATATGATGCGTTGATCAGTCGGGAAACGCTGTCGGACCACTATGAGTTTATCCCGGTGGTGCTGAATGATTGCCACTGCGGTATTAGCCTAACGGATATCAGCTTTTACCGCAGAGCTATTCGTAAAGCAGATCCGGATATCGTTCACATACGTGGAGCAGGAATGGAAAGCCTGAACGCTGTTATCGGCGCAAAGCTATCCAGCAAAGGGAAAATATTGGTGACTGTTCACGGCATGTTCAGCGACCTCGTGTACTATTCACCAATAAAACGCTGGATATGCAGGCATATAATCGAACCTTTGATATTCGGCCTTGCAGACGGAATTTCCTGCGTCTGCGAAAAGGCATCGCAGCGGAGCATCTTTAAACGATATAAAAAGAAAATGCTTCCGTTTGTATATAATCGTATGCCGAAATACCCCGAATGCAGCGAAGAAGAAAAGCATGCTTTGCGCAAGGAACTGAACCTTCCGGAGAATGCAAGAATCGGCATCTATGTCGGCAGGGTCACGAAGGAAAAGGGATTGTCTTACTTAGTCGATGCGTTAAAGCAGCTGGATGCGAGTTGGCCGCCGGAGCTTTGCCTTTTGATAGTAGGGGAAGGAGAATATCTGCAGGAAATGCAGGCTGAATGCGCAGCATTGCAGCACGCACATCGGGTGCTCTTTGTCGGGCAGCAGGATCTTGTTCAAAAGTATTTAAACGCTTCTGACTTCTTCGTCTCGCCTTCACTGCACGAAAATCTTTCAATCTCCATCCTCGAGGCGTGTGCAGCAAAGCTGCCGTGCCTTGTGACGGATGTCGGCGGAAACTGCGAGATCATCGAAAACGGAAAGAACGGGCTTGTGATAGCACCCGCTTCGGCAGCTGCAATTGCCGATGGCCTGCGCAGAATGTGCAATGATGAGTACCGCAACGAAATGTTGCGATGTGCCGAGCAGGTCGATTACGGTAAATTCTCCGATGAACAGGTCGATCGGCAGCTAAAGCAGGTTTATGACCAACTGCTGAGACGGCAATAGGAGTTCCCTAAATGATTAGTATTGTTGTACCGGCCTACAATGCCGCTGTTGTTATCGAGAAATGCATTAACTCGATATTGAGGCAGACATATCCGGACTTTGAATTGATAGTTGTTGACGATGGCTCAACGGATAACACCGCTGAGATCGTGAACGCTATGGCTGCTGATGACAAGCGAATTCGCCTGATACGGCAGACCAATGCCGGTGTAAGCTCTGCAAGAAATGCCGGAATAACAGCCGCCGTGGGCGAGCTGCTCTGCTTTGCCGACAGCGATGACACGGTGTCAGCCAATTATCTTGAGGTGCTGCATTCACTTTACAGTCCCGGCGTGCTGCCGGTCATAGATGTCGTGCGCAGTGACGGCAACGGTTCGGCGCTGGCCTCAATGCCCGAAACATATGAGATTGACGGCGACTGGGTCGAGTCGTACCTTTGCGGGCAGCTCAGATATGGGGTAGCGTTTTCGGTGTGGAACAAGCTGTATTCCTTGCAGATTATACGCACCCAGCATATTGGGTTTGATCCGAGCCTGTCCATCGGCGAGGATATGCTGTTTGTTCTTAAATATATGCATCACTGCCAAACTATACGCTTCAGCAAGGATGCCTGTTACTACTATACCATCATATCAGGCTCGGCTATGTCGTCCAAAAAGGATTACACTCAGCCGTACGAAAAGACATTTAAGGTTTTGTCAGATAGGAGCAATTTTCCTTCGCCTATAGAGGACAGAACACTGTCTCAATGGGCGTTTGATGCGATCATTACCATTACCGCAAATCCGTTTATCATTGACAGACGCTATGCGGAATTTTGCAAATGGTGGGATGAACTTAGCAAAACGGCTTTGTACCGTGCAGCCATGATATCGGAAAGGCCGCAAAGCCGGAAACGGAGAATACTGCATTTTGCTTTTCGGTCTGGGAACATAAGGGCGGTGTATGTGCTTTTCAGATTGCTCAGATCGAGAAAAAAGCAGAAGTGAGGTGAGTTCCCTTGACTGAGCTGCAAAAAACGGAGCTTGAGCTTTTGCAGCAGTTTTTACATGTATGTGAGAAGCTGAATTTAAACTATTATCTCGTCTGCGGCAGCGCCCTGGGCGCAGCAAAATACGGCGGTTTTATTCCGTGGGATGACGACATTGATGTTGCGCTTCCCAGAAAGGATTACGAGACCTTCTGCAAAGAGTCACCCCGGCAGCTGCCGGAATGGTGCTTTTTGCAAAACTACCGCTCCGAGCCGCAATACTATTTGCTCGGAAGCAAGCTGCGAGACAGCAGAACGACTTATGTAGAAAAAATGGCAGAACACCTGAATATAAATCACGGTGTTTTTATAGATATATTTCCGCTCGACGGACAATGGAAAACTGAGAGTGAGTACCGAACCTTTAAGCGCATGCGTTCGGAATTTGAGGCTGCACGGCGGGTCAGACTGAGCTACAATCGCCTTTCGCCGGAGAATATCGGCATGCTGCGGACAAATTGGTATTGGCTGCTTTTCAGATTGTTCGGGTATAAGAGCGATACGGCTGCTGAAACGGCAGTGTTCGATAAATACATATCATCGTTTTCAATCGAAGACAGTGATGTTTGGTGCAACCATGCAAACTCGACTTCTCCGCTGGAGTATGCGCCAAAGGAGCAGTACGGAGCGGGAGCGTGGGCAAAATTTGAGGGGCTGACCGTTCGTATTCCGGAGCAGTACGATGCTTACTTAACGCAGAAATACGGCGACTGGCGAAGCGAGCTGCCGGCGGACGAGCAGCATGGGCACCACTACTATGTTAAATGCGATCTGCACCGTTCGTATAGGGACAGCACCGAGGCAGACGGGAAGAGGTGAGGAAACCACGATATACCGACTTATTCGCAAACTAAAAACAGTCTTATACCGTGCGCTCATTGAGCCGGATATCAAACGCTCGTTTGCAGAGTGCGGCACCGATACGCATATCGACCAGGGCGGCGATTTCCTGCCAATGTCGAATATTCATGTCGGAAGTCATGTTTCCATAGGAGTTGCTGCACGCTTTTGGACGACACGGGCTCAGATATATATAGAGGACTATGCCTTGTTTGGGCCTAATGTGACCATAGTCACCGGCGACCACCGCAAGGATGTTGTCGGGAAGCACATTATAGAGCTGACCGATGTGGACAAGACCGAAGAGGATGACCAAGATGTGGTCATCGGCGAAGGCGCATGGATCGGCACCGGAGCGATAATTTTAAAAGGTGTGCACATCGGCGCTGACGCTATTGTTGCGGCGGGCAGCGTAGTAACGAAGGATGTTGCACCCTACACTATTGTGGGCGGCTCACCTGCGCAGTTTATCAAAAATCGCTTTTCGGACGAGGAGCTTGAAGTGCATCTCCGAGCACTCGGATGCGAGGAGACACCGCTCTCGGCTGCGGCAAAAGGCGGGTGAGCGTATTGCAGAACAAAATACCACTTCTGATTTTACTGACAGTCGGCGCAGCGTTTACCTGCACATGGCTCATCCTGCTGCGAAAAAGACTGAGCATAACATGGTATGCGGCGGTGCTGATAGCAATTGCGCATACTATTTACGGAGTGCTGACGGTAAAAGCCTTTGCCTTTTTGGAGACCGGCTTTGACGAGGCAAGCCTCGGTAGCATGAGCCTGTTCGGCGGCGTATTTATGATGCCGCTGGCTTATTGGCTCGGTGCGAAAATTTCAAAAAGACCGGTAAAAGAGGTTTTTGACATATTCACGCCATGCATGATATTTACGGTCATGTGCGCCCGAGTTAACTGCATTCTGTCCGGTTGCTGTCAGGGACTCCTTATCCCGGGAACAAACGGGATGCACTTTCCGACCAGGGAAGCGGAGATACTATTTTATGTGATACTGCTTGTTATCCTGTGTCCGCGAATATGGAGAGGCGTGACACAGGGGCGGGCTTATCCGCTGTACATGATGTGCTACGGAGCGTTTAGATTTATCATTGAATTCTTTCGGGAGTCCGATTCAACCGTCCTGTTCCACAGAGCGCATCTGTGGGCACTAATGGCATTGTTACTTGGCATAAGTATTTACATTGAAATGAAGACATCAAATACAAAACCGAGGAGGAGAAGATAACCATGATACGACGAATTACCAAACGGTTCCTATCTCTGCTGCTTGTGGCAGTTATGGTGCTGGCATTAGCGCCTGCCATTACGCTGCCTGCATTTGCAGCCACCAGTGGTACTGTGACAGGCCTGAGTGATACCAACATCGGTCTGAGCTTTTCTGGTACTGCAGACAATGCGTGGAGCGCCAGCGGCACAACAATCACTGGTTCAGTTGTCTCTGTCGGAGGAACCTGTAGCGACACGAGCTATAATTCCACTCTAACCATCAAAAACAACAAAGCCGCAAAAGCCACATTGTCATTCAATTATGCTATTGAGCAGAATAGCGGCACGATTACGGTAGATGGAAGTAATGTCACGACAAACGGCAGCTTCAGCAAAGAACTTGCTGCTGGTTCATCTATTACGGTCAAAATCAGCTCTGGCAGCACCACAGCTACAAAAATCGCCATGACTAATGTTGCACTGGTCTCAGATGTAACAGCGACCACGACCTTTGTGCCTGCGGAAAACGGCAACTACACCGTAGATGGTAAAGCAATCACAGAGGAATACAGCAGCACGCAAAGCTCCATGACTGCATATCAGGTGGTGGCTACTCCGGCAGAGGGATATCAGTTCCTTGGCTGGTACAACCTGACCACCGGCAAGTGCATAGCAACTGCCGCAAGCACAGCGCTGAATATTGAAAGCGACTGCACCATTACGGCAAAATTTGCAAGCAAGTCTTTGGCTCTTTTTGAGACCGGAGGTCAGCGGTTTGCAGACCTGAACGAAGCGGTTGCTTATGCGCAGGCAAATAAACAGTCCAAGATCACCTTGGCTACCGATGGCTCAATCAGCGGCAATTATACCATCCCGACGGGTATTACATTGCTGATTCCCTTTGATGCAGCTGGGACTTTGTATACAAATGCTCCCGCAGCAATTCGGACAACTCCGGCATCTAAGGCATTCCGGACGCTGACGATGAGTGAGGGCACTTCTATCACCGTCAACGGTGCCATCAGCCTGGGCGGCAGATATTTTGCAGCTGGCGGCAGTCAGCAGGGTCGTCCTGTGGGCGATTATGGCTATATTAAAATGGCGGATAACAGCTCTATCACGGTGAAGAACGGCGGAAATCTCTATGCATGGGGCTTTATCTCCGGCAGCGGTTCAGTGCTGGCTGAATCCGGCGCAACCGTATATGAGTTCTATCAAATCGCAGACTTCCGCGGTGGTAGCGCCTCCTCTAACATGGGTAACAAGGTTTTCCCCTTCTCTCAGTATTTCGTTCAGAACATTGAAGTTCCCCTGACGCTGAATGCCGGCGCCAATGAAAAGGTTTTCAGCGGCGTTTATGCAATGAGTACCACATATACCACCTCCATCAATTTTATTGGTAACGACGGTATGTTCAAAGTAGTCTCCGGAAGCTTTACCAAAGACTACGATGAAAAAACGGACCGCCTGGTTCTTTCAGTGAACGGTGAGGCGGAGCTGAACACCCTTTCCCTAAAGCTAGCTGGTATGAGCGTTAACTCCGCAAGTTATGTACTGCCTATCACCAACAATATCTCTATCAACATTCAGTCGGGCAAAGTCACCATCAACCAGGATACCGCACTGTTGGCAGGTGTCGAAGTGAGCATTACCGATGGCGCTGATTTGACGGTCTCCAGTGGAAAAAATGTCTACATTTATGACGGCGACGAATGGAACTCCGATAACTTTGTCTGGGGTCCTTGCAAGTTCAAGTCTGTTGCCTATGCGCCCGGCAAAGCCTATAACCGCACCAATGCAGATCTGAAGGATGCCAAGGTGGATGTAAACGGCAGCCTGACGGCTATCGGTGCTATCTACACTACTAAGGGCGGTGCAAATATCTGCTCCAGCAACGGCACCGGCAAGTACATTCAGCAGGGCGCACCCGGCACGGCGACCGTAACCTATCAGTATAATGCAAATGGCAATAATAAGGTGACCATCCCCATCACCGCCGCCAAGCTGCGCAACGCCGACGGCAGCTTTACCGAGACGGCAAACGCAAGAGCGGGTCTTATAATTCCATATGCAGATGGCAAATGGGAGATAACCAGCTGCGAACATCAGTGGAATGACGGCGTGATCACCACTGAGCCCAGCTGTACATCTGTCGGAGTTAAGACCTACACCTGCACAAAGTGCAATGAGACGAAAACCGAGACTATTCCCGCTACGGGTCACAAGTGGAATGACGGCGAGGTCACCACAGCACCTACATGCGACAACGCCGGTGTCAAGACTTACACTTGTACTGTTTGCAGCGAAACCAAGACCGAAGTGCTTGATGCAACCGGTCATACGCCTGTTGATGTTGCTGAACAGCCTGCCACCTGCACGGAAGCCGGTCATACGGCGGGCGTCAAATGCTCGGTCTGCGGCGCAACGATCTCCGGAATTGAAGAGATTCCGGCTCCGGGTCATTCCGAGGCCATTGATGAAGCCGTTGCAGCTACCTGCACGACACCCGGCCTGACCGAGGGCAAGCACTGCTCGGTCTGCAACGAGGTTCTGGTGGCACAGACTGTTGTCCCCGCCAACGGCCATGTTGAAGAAATTCGCAACGCAAAGCCTGTTACCGATACCGAAGACGGCTACACCGGCGATGAGGTCTGCACCGTCTGCGGCGAAATCATGAAACAGGGTGAGGTCATCCCCGCCCATTGCCCCAGCAAGGCCTTTGCAGATCTGAATACGGACCGCTGGTATCACGAGTATACCGACTATGTCATTGCTCAAGAGCTGATGAATGGCATGGATGAGACCCACTTCGCCCCGGAGGGGAACCTCACCCGGGGCCAACTGGTGACCACCCTGTACCGCCTGGCAGGAGAGCCGGAGGTGGCGGAGCCTGCCACCTTCAGTGATGTGAAAGCGGGCCGGTACTACACAGAGGCCGTGGCCTGGGGGGAGGACCTGGGCATTGTAAAGGGGATGACGGATGATACCTTCAGCCCCGAAGGAACGGTCACCCGAGAACAGGCGGCCACCTTCCTGTACCGGTATGTGACGGA
>ERZ780148.1686-NODE-1686-length-14405-cov-4.463554_pt1 | contig 14405 bp, 10 predicted proteins | sample MGYA00510984_ERZ780148 | MGnify/ENA primary metagenome ERZ780148 (study PRJEB29588, sample SAMEA2160902) | human gut metagenome | biome: human gut; feature: human-associated habitat; material: faeces | place: Denmark | collected 2008/2010 ...
AGCCATCATCCGCGGGCTGAAGGATGCCGAAAAAGCAGGGCTGCCGAACCCGGACGACTTCAAAATGGAATCGGGAAGCGGCGTGAGCGCCCGGATCGATGATCATGCCGTCGCGGTCGGCCGTCTCTCCTGGCTGAAGCGCATCGGCGCAGCCGGCACCGGAGACGCCCGATCCGCAGCTGCCGTCTTTGAAGCAGATGGCGCCACCACGGTCTTCATTGCACTTGACGGCGCGGTTGTCGGCGCGCTCTCGGACGCGATGCGCCCGGGGATTGCCAATGTCATGCGCAGTCTGGAAAAGCAAAATGTCTCGCCGATGCTGATGACGGGCGACCATAAGGAAGCCGCAGAACATATTGCCAAAGAAGCAGGCATTGACGAACGGTTTGTTGATGCGGGCTGCATGCCTGAGGACAAGCTCCGTCGCCTTGAATCTCTTGAGCGCGCCACGATCCGCACGGCAATGGTGGGAGACGGCATCAATGATGCCCCGGCCCTGAAGCGCGCCTGGGTCGGCATCGCCATGGGCGGCATTGGTAGCGACATTGCCGTCAACGCCGCAGACATCGTGCTCGTGAGGGACGACATCCGCGTGATCCCATGGCTAGTACGACTCTCGCGCCGCATGATGCGTATGATCCGCTTCAACATCACGCTTGCGATGGGAATCAACTTCCTTGCCATCATTCTCGCCGCGCTCGGTCTGATGGGGCCCGTCCTGGGAGCTCTTGTGCACAACGCCGGCTCCGTCATCGTCATTCTCAATTCCGCAAGGCTACTGAGAACGCCTTCTGAAGGAGATCAGAAAGCCTGAGGAACCATGCTGAAAGGCCTCCGGGGAAACGCTTCTCCAGAGGCCTTCTCATTGATGCAAGCCCGAAAGCTTTGCGGGGCAGCTACTCGTGGCGCACTGCTTCGATCGGATCAAGTCTCGCCGCTCTTCTTGCCGGGAAGAAGCCGAATACGATGCCGGTGAGCGCCGAAACCGTAAAGGCGAGGAGATTAATGAAGGGATCGAACGCAAACGGAACTTCCATCCAGGCGCAGAACACATAAGAAGCGCCGAAGGCAACCGCCATGCCGAGCAGTCCGCCGAGGCAGCCGAGCATCAGCGCTTCGATCAGGAACTGCATGAGCACCTCCCGGCCAAGCGCCCCGATGGCAAGACGAATGCCGATCTCGCGCGTGCGCTCCGTCACCGATACAAGCATGATGTTCATGATGCCGATGCCGCCCACCAGGAGACTCACGCCGGCAACGGCCGCGAGCAGCGTCGTCATAATGCCGGTCGTTGAGGCAACCTTTTCAGCGATTTCAGCTGTATCCATGATCTGGAAGTTGTCATCGTCGCCCGCAGAAAGCGAACGTCTCTCGCGCATCAGGTCCTTTACCGCCTGCTTCAAGCGCTCACGGTCGGAATTGCCGTCCATCAGGATCAGAAGCGAAGAGACGCGCGTGTCGCCGATCAGACGGCGCTGCACGGTCTTGACCGGCATGATGACGACATCGTCCTGATCTCCTCCCATGGCCGCGGAACCCTTGGTGGCGAGAAGCCCGATCACGCGGCAGGAAAAGCCCCCGGTTCGAATCAGTTCGCCCACAACGCCGTCGGTACGTCCGAAGAGTTCATTGGCAATGGTGGAGCCGATCACGCAGACAGCGGAACCCGCCATTTCCTCGGCCTCTTCAAAGCTTCGGCCGTCCGCAAAAGTACGGTTGTCGATCGTGAAGTAGCTCGATGTCGTCCCCGTAATGCTGGTCTGCCAGTTGCGCCCGTTTGCGACGAGCGTGACGCTCTTGCTTACCTGAGGCGCCACTGCCACGACACCCGCAAGCTGCGTCTGCAGCGCCGTCACATCCTCCATCTTGAAGGAAGGCGCCCCGATCCTTTGTCCGGGGCCAAGACGCATGCCCGGGCGCAGCATCAGCTGATTATTGCCGAAGGATTCAATTTCCGAGCGAATCGCCTCGCTTGCGCCATTGCCGATCGTCACCATCGTAATGACGGCCGCGACGCCGATCACGACGCCGAGCACCGTTAGGAGACTTCGCATAGGGTTGCGCCAGATCTGCCGTACGGCAAGAAGGAATGCGTTCCAGATCATGCTTGCCCTCCGTCTTCCTTAGCAAGCGTCTGAGGGCCCTCGCCCGGAAGCCCGCGGTCGTCGCGCACGAGGTGTCCGTCCTTGAAGATGATGTGTCTGCGCGCAAACTTCGCCATGTCAGGCTCATGCGTAACAAGAGAAACCGTGATGCCGTCCGTTTGATTAAGGTCCGAAAGGAGCTTCATGATTTCAATGCTTCGCGCGCTATCGAGCGACCCTGTTGGTTCGTCTGCCAGGAGCAGCTTCGGCTTGATGACGATTGCCCGGGCAATGGCGACGCGCTGCTGCTGGCCGCCCGAGAGACGGCGGGGGGATTCCCCGGCCTTCTCAAGGAGCCCCACGCGCTTCAGGAGCTTCAGGGCGCGCTTTCTCACAATTTCCGGGTCTTCGCCGTGCACGTGCACGGGGGCTTCCATGACGTTTTCAAGGACCGTCATGTGCGGGAAGAGGTTGAAGCTCTGAAAGACCATGCCGATCCGGCGGCGCTGCTGCGCTAGAACCGGGTAGGGCGCTTCCTCGAGGCGGCCGTTCTTCTCGACGTAGCCGATCTGAACGCCGTCCACCTGAATCGAGCCCGAATCGATGGATTCGAGATGATTGATGGTTCTCAGGAGCGTCGACTTCCCCGAGCCCGAGGGGCCGAGGATGACGACCACCTTGCCGCGGTGGACTTCGAGGTTGATTCCTTTCAGAACTTCGTTCTGACCAAAGGACTTCTTTACGTTGCTCGCGCGAACGACGATCGCCGGGCCCGTCTTGATCGGGTGAACTTCCGTTGCTTCGTCAAGGATCTGATCTGCTGCCGTGTTTTTCTTCTCCTGTGATTCCCAACGATGCCTCAGGCCTGGGGCGCTTCAGGCACGTAGCCCGAATTGCGCTCGCTTCTGCCGTAGTAGCGCTCGATCTTCGCCTGCACGACGGTAAGCACCGAGGTGATGACGAGGTACCAGATGACGGCGACGAGAAGGAGCGGGATGATCTGGAAGTTTTCGTTGTAGATCGTCTGGACGGAATAAAGGAGGTCGTCCATGGCGATCACGGAAACCATGGCCGTCGCCTTCACCATTGAAATGACCTGGTTCCCGGTCGGCGGGATGATGGAGCGCATGGCCTGGGGAAGGAGCACGCGAAAGAGAATCTGGCGCTTGCTCATGCCGAAGGCTTCCGCGGTTTCACGCTGCGCCGGATCCACGGACTGGAGGCCCGCGCGGATGATTTCGCCCATGTAGGCGCCTTCATTGAGCGAAAGCCCCACGATCGCGGCGGTGAGCGGCGTGATCACGTCGTTCGTCGCGACCGTCCAGACGCCGGGGATTCCGAGCGTGGGGAAGAGCGCCGCGAAGTTGTACCAGAAGAGGAGCTGCACGAGAAGCGGAGTCGAGCGGAAGAACCAGAGGTAGAGGTCCGCGAGCCACGCAAAGAAGCGCATATTGCTCATCTTGAACATCGCGCAGAGGAGCCCGAGCACGGTGCCGAGAATCATCGAGACCACCGTGAGGGAGAGCGTCATCTTGATGCCCGTGAGAACGCTCGGCGCAAAAAGGTATTCGCCCACGGTCTGCCAGCCGAAGTTGGGGTTGACCGCGCAGGCGGCAACCGCGGCGACGAGGAGAAGCGCGATGAGGAGGGTAACGGCGAGCCGCACGGGATGACGGCGCGGAACGGCGGTGCTCACGTCGATTGCCGTTCTGGCAAGCTCTTCGGATGTCCATTTCCGCGGCTTCTCTGCCGCGCCCGTAGTGCTGGTGGTCGTCATGTGGGGAGGCTCTGATTTGTTCTATTGAAAGGGGAAATGCGTGATGCCGCCCGGACGGGGGCTTGGGGAATCCGCTCCGTCCGGGCGAGAAGCGTGCGGAAATTACTTCTTCTGGGTGGCGAGGTTGATGCCGGGGGCTTCAAGCTTGTTGTAGGTGAGGTTCCACTTGTCGAGGACCGCCTGATAGGTGCCGTTCTTGAAGAGCACCTTCATGCCTTCAAGAATGACGGGCGTCAAAGCGCTGCCCTTCGGGAGCACCGCCCCCTGGAAGATGTCGCTGAAGCCGTTCTTTTCGCCCACGGCGGCGAGCTCAAGCTTTCCGCCCGACTGGCTCACGAAGTAGGTGAGCGGCGCCTGGCTCGAGAAGAAGGCGTCGGCGCGGCCAGAGGAGAGCGCCATCGTGGGCGCCGCCTGACCTTCAAAGGAGAGCACCGTGACGGGCTTCTTTCCTTCCTTCACGCACACTTCCGACTGCTTCTTGATGACGCGTTCGGCGCTTCCCGCCGCCATCACGGAAACGCGAAGGCCGCAGGTGTCGGCAATGCTTCTGATGTTGTGGGGATTCCCCTTCTTGACGGCGAAGACCACGAATTCCTGCACGTAGTCGACGAAGTCGTAATTGACCTCGCGGTCGGGATAGTCGCCCACGGGTTCAAGCGAGACGTCGTAGCGCCCGGACTTGAGGCCGAGCATCGTGGCGGAATGGCCGGCGATCTTCGTCGTTTCGATTTTGACGCCGAGCACTTCGCCGAGCGCCTTGGTGAGGTCCATCGCGGCGCCTTCAATCGTCTTGTCGGCGCGCGTGATCGTGTAGGGCGAGAAGCTTCCGATCACGCAGTTGCGGATGACGCCCGCATCCTTAATGGCCTGCGGGAGCTGAGCGTTGAGCGCGGGATCAAGCTTCTGAACGGGAATGTCGGCGGCGAAGGCGGAACCTGCGCCGAAGAGAAGAGCGGCGGCAGCGGCTGCGGCAGTGAATGCGTGCTTCATGATTTTTCCTCAAATGGTTCGGTCGTATCAGAGTTCGCCCGCTTCGCGGAGTCTGGGCGCGGCAAAGCGGCGGTTTTCGAGAACGGGGAGCGCCTTCCTGCACTTTTCAACCCGGGCGGGATCGATGTCGGCGACGAGGAGCTCGTCCGTCGTGCCGCACTGGGCAACGACGACGCCGAAGGGGTCAACGAGCTTCGAGGAGCCGATGTTGACCGGTCCGCATTCGCTTACGCCCGCGACGAAGCAGGTGTTTTCAAGCGCACGGGCTCTCAGCGACAGATCCCAGTGCATTTCCTTCAGGGGGCCCTTCACCCAGGCGGCCGACACCACGAGGAGGTTGGCGCCCGCGAGCGCAAGCGCGCGCGTGATTTCGGGGAAGCGCGCGTCGTAGCACGTGATGAAGCCGCATTTGAAGGGGCCGACATCAACGAGCGCGGGGACTTCATCGCCCGGAACGGCGTTGTCGCTTTCCTTCGCGCTGAAGGCGTCGTAGAGATGGAGCTTCTGGTAGACGAGCTTCAGTTCCCCGTCCTTCACGACGAGAAGGTCGTTGGCGTAGCGTTCCTCGCCCGGGATCTTCGCCTGCACGGTGCAGACGACGGTGACGCGCTTTCCTTTGGTAGCGGCAAGGAGCGCCGTCACGAAGGGGCCGTCCAGCGGTTCGCTGTGAAGGCGCGGCCAGTCCTTGTCGCCCGGCTTTCTCGCGATGATGCCTTCGGGAAGGACGAGGAGGTCGGCGCCCTTCTTTTCGGCGCGCTCGATGAAGTCGCGGGTGATCGCCTGATTCTCTTCGCTCGTTTCCTTCACGAAGAACTGGCCGAGCGCCACGCGGAAATTCTTTTCTTCAATCATTTTGCAAAGTCCTCCGGAAAGAGCTTCCTTGCGGTATTGAGGTGCTCCGTCAAGTGCTGCTCATAGGCCTCGCGGCAGAAGTCGTCGACCATCCTTTCATTCGCCTCGAACCCCCAGGCGTCGTAGTCGGGGGAGAGCTGCGTTCCCTCGTCGATCAGGTCCTGAAGCACCCAGGGCGTCGTTTCGGCGTAGCGGCGGCGCTTTTCGCGCCAGAGCTTTCTCGAGGCGTCGAGCGTTTCGCAGAGCTCCTTCACGGCCCAGGGATTGGCGCGCACGAAGGATTCCTTGAGGGCGAGGATGTGGATCCCCGGGACGTAGCCCGTTTCCCTGAAGTAGGCGATTTCGTGAGCCTTGAAGTCGCGCACGACGGGGCGCAGGCCAAGCTTCCCTTCGCAGTAGCCCTGCGGCATGAAGGCCTGGAACATCGCATCGATGCGGCCGCTATGGAGCATGTCGACGAGCGGAACCTCGTTTTCCTCGTGCGTGATGTTGGCGCCGTTCCAGAAGGCCTTGCCGCGGTTGGGCTCGACCTTGTCCTTGGCAGTGCAGCGCGAGAGCACCCAGTTGATCTTGTCGCAGTCGACGCCCGCACGGCGCAGAAGCGCCCGGGTCCAGGTGTTGCCGGAATCCTGCCAGCCCGAAAGCCCGATGGTCTTTCCTTCGAGGTCTTCAATGCGCTCGAGGGGACTCCCGTTCGTCGTCACGATGTTGCGGGTGCGGAAGCCCCGCATGATGAAGAAGGGAACGGCGACGATGCCCTGGGCCTTATTCTGGTCGATGCGCAGGTTGTAGCGCGAAAGACTCATCTCGGCGGCATCCGCTTCCGGGTCCTCGGCAACGTTGTCGATGAGGGACGAAACGCGGGTGGTCTGAATGTCGAGCTTCTCAGATTTGACGTCGCCCAGAAGAAGCGGCGTCCAGAAATCCCAGTCGCGAACCTTGAGACGAAGTTGAAGCGCCATGTTGAGTGTCTCCGGAAAAAGTATCGGTAAACAGAAAAATCGCTGCCGGGCCTTGTCCGGCTTGGGGTCTTTCGATTCTATGAGCGCGATGAAGAAAGAATCTGCTTAGTCAATTCGGTTTATGCCCGGGGACGCTTTGATTTGGATCAGGGTTTCGGCGGGATGCGCAGGAAGGCGCGCCAATGAGGTTTGATGGGTGAAAGATGGGGCTTGCTGCCGGATTGCCGGCCGCAGCGCAGTATTCAGAATCAGAGCCCGAAAGCGGCTTGTCGAAACCGGGGAGCAATGCTTCGACGCTTCCGGATAGAGCTCGGCCTCATCAATTTTCCATCGCGAGATAGGCGGCAAGAAGCTCTTCTGGGAGCCTTCCCGATGTCTGGAGTGAAGTTCAACAGCAAAAAAATCCCGGAGAGGCTTTCGGGGCCTCTTCCGGGCAGACTTCCGAGAAAGAATATGAAGAAAAGAGGAGTGTTTCTCTGCTAAAAATCAGAAGTTGTGCATCATGCCGGCCGCACCCATGAACTGGTTGAAGCGGGCAGGTTTGGACAACAGCTTGTCGCCGTCAGCGTAGGAGGCGGCGAGATAAAGGCGCGTGCGCTTTGAAAGCGCGTAGTAGTAGACGCTGCCGCCCGAAATGACGGTGCCTTCGGTTTCGCTGAGGCCTTCTTTATTCCCCTGCCATTCAAACTTCCCGTAGGTGAGGGACCCCGTGAAGGTGTGGCGTCCCACGGGATAGGCGGCCGTCACCACAACGGCGTTGCTTCTCAGGCCTTTTGCGGACTGGTCGTAGCGTGAAGCTCCGACCATCTGGTTTCTGAGGTCGGCAGCAGCGCCGATGCGCCAGTCGTTTTCGCCGTGGTAGTAGGTGACGGCAGAGACAACGGGCCCGAAGTCGTAGCTCGCGATCAGGTGCGTGCCGAAGGTGTCATGCTTCTTCGGGGCCTCGGGATTGAGATGATCAGGCTTCTCCCAGGAGAGGATGGTGCCGAAGCGGAGCTTTTCGCCCGTCCAGCCGCCTGCGAGCTGAGCGACGATGTTGCGGTCCGACCAGCCGTAGTTCTTTTCCTGGGTTTCCGAGCCGTTGGAATAAAGACCCTGAAGGAAGAAGCCTTTCGTGCCCTTGGTCGAGAAGGCGACGGCGTTGTCGAGGTTTTCCGGCGCATTGAAGGTGACGTTTGCCGGGGCGATGCCCACGAAGCTCGCGTTCGTCATGTTGGCGCGAAGGCGCATGTACATGGAATAGGGCTGCGTCGCGCAGGAGAAGTTCGCGATTCGGCCGAAGGAGAACTCAATGTCGTTGTTGCCGACGAAGAGGCGCGTGGAGCCGAAAAGGTGATCCTGGTTGGCGAGAGACCCCGTGTCGAGCGCGATGGTGGAGCCGACATGAAAGCCCGCGTACCAGTCGTCCCAGAGCTTTTCCGTGCCTTTCAGGTTGATGGCGGAATCCCACGGCGTTTCCTTGTAGCCGGCCATCTTGAACGAATCGTCGCCGTTCTTGGGGTTCGTGTAGTAGAAGCCTTCGGCAATGATGCCGGAGATCTGAACCTCGGCGGCGGAGGCGGCAGCGGCTGCTGTGAGGGAGAGCGCAGCGGCTGCGGCGGCGAGCGTAATTCTGGAGAGAGGCATTTGGTCGGATTCCTTTTTGCGGTTGATTTTTGCGGGTGCGCCCGATTCTTGATGCGGGGCCTTGGGGATCGCCTGAAGTGGTCGGCTTCGTGCGGGCCCCTTGAAAACAATCTATTGGAATCGATTGGATGCGCCTATCGGATCTTTCCTCGCGTCTCCGATCACTTCAGAGAAAAGTTCTTCCCATTTTTGATAGTTCGTTTGGGTTAGGTCGTTGGTATAGGACGCATTGAGATGGCGCAGGTATTACTTCAATCAATCCCTGATCTCTCTGCGGATGAGCGCAGAATCATGAGACAAACGCCATCGAAGCTTTTCGTTCGAGCAGGGGAGATATTCATGATCACGCTGAGCCAACGCAGCAGCACCTTTACCGATTCCGTCATCCGCCGCATGAGCCGCGTCTGCGCCAAATACGGCGCCCTCAACCTCGCGCAGGGGTTCCCCGACTACAACCCGCCCGAACCGATGCTGAAGCGCCTTGCGGAAGTCGCCTACCAGGGACCGCACCAGTATGCAACCACCTGGGGCGCGCAGAATTTCCGCGAAGCGCTCTGCGAAAAGGTGAAGCACTTCAGCGGACTCGAATACGATCCGAATTCCGAGGTCGCCGTCACCTGCGGCGGCACGGAAGCCATGATGGCCTCCGTTCTCGCAACGGTGAACCCCGGCGACAAGGTGGCGATCTTCTCGCCCTTCTACGAGAACTACGGCGCCGACGCGATCCTTTCGGGCGCAGAACCCATTTTCGTGCCGCTGAAGCCCCCTTCCTTCTCGTTTGACGAGGAGGAGCTCAGAAATGCCTTCCGTCAGGGCGCGAAGGCCCTCATTCTCTGCAACCCGTCCAATCCGTCCGGCAAGGTCTTCACGAGGGACGAGCTCCTTGCGATCGCGAAAATCGTGAAGGAATTCGACGCCTTCGTGATTACGGACGAGGTCTACGAGCACATCATCTACAAGCCCGCGGTCCATACGTACTTTGCGGCGCTCCCCGGCATGCGCGAGCGCACGATTGTCTGCAACTCGCTCTCGAAGACCTATTCGATCACGGGCTGGCGCCTGGGCTACGTCCTCGGGCCCGCGGAAGCGCTCGACCGCGTCCGCAAGGTTCACGACTTCCTGACGGTCGGCGCTGCGGCGCCCCTCCAGGAAGCGGCCGTTACGGGCCTCAAGTTCGGCGACGACTACTATGAGGAGCTTCAGGCCGAATACACGCACCGGCGCGATCTCTTCCTTTCAGGACTCGATTCCTTGGGCCTCAGGTACTTCCGTCCGCAGGGCACGTACTTCGTGCTCGTCGACATCAGTGACTTCGGCTATGACGACGACTATCAGTTCTGCCTCGACCTCGCCGAAAAGGTGAAGCTCGGCGCCGTTCCGGGATCGAGCTTCTTCCGCGAGCCCGTGCACGACTACATTCGTCTGCATTTCGCGAAGGGCGACGACCGGGTGCTCGAGGACGCGATCAATCGCCTGAGGAACATCAAGATCCTCCAGAAGTAATCTGTGGTCATTCTTAGGACAAAGGACCGGGAGCTTGAAGAAGCTTTGCCGGTCCTTTTCTATTTCAGAGCACGCGGCGTCTCTGCGGGTGCAGGGGAGACGTGCACCATCTTTCGTTTGAGCCATGATGCTGCGGCCTGAGGAGAATCTTTTATCACTTAGCCTTGATATTTCATCCGGCCTCGGAGCTCCGATCTCTGAGGCTGAATTGAGAATCGATCTCATCTAGTCGCCATAAATCCGCGCAGCGGGTACAACACCCCCTTACCCCCGAGTTGACAACGAGTCGGGGACGCTCCGTCAGGGGCTATTCCATCCGTGAATTTCCGCTAGCCGGCTAACACGGACCTCGCGAGAAGGCAAAAATATTCCCCCTCAGCGAAACCGTTTAACCGGCTTTTTCACACGCCGTTCTCGTCCCTCTGAAGCCGCTCCTGCTCTGCCCGCATTAACGCCATCACCTTCTCTCTAGCCTCTTTCTCAAGCGTCTTGTCGTTCTTGCGCCCTTTGGGGCGTCCGACCGTTCGCTCCCCAGACTTCTGAGCCGCCTCGCGCTTGGCTGCTTCGACCAACTTGGCGACTTCCCGGTCGATGCGCTTCTGATTCCAAGCTCCCTTGGGACGTCCAGCTTTGCGCTTCTCCTTCGTCTCCTGCGAGAGATCCGCCTGTGTCGGCGTACTCTTGTTCTTTGAGCCTTTCGGGCGGCCTGGCTTGCGCTTCACGGGCTCTTCGACCTTCAAACCCAACGCTTCGGCTTTGCGGCGTTCTTCTTCGGCTTGAGCCTGTTTTTCGAGGGTCTTTTGGTTCAGGGAGCCCCGGGGACGCCCCGGACCACGACGCTCCGGCTCAGCTTTTGGCGGTGCTTCATCTGCAACGGAGACGTCTTCGGCCGCAGCTGCCTGCGACTCTTGCTTTGGTTCATTGCCGCTTGCCGGCTCTTCCTCATTCTGTGGATTCCACTTCGTTTCATCGAGAGGCGGCAGCGTGCGAGTCATGCTCTCGAAGTGCTGATCCGCCGCTCTATTGGAGATGTCCAGTGCAACCGCCTCGAAATGCCTCTGCGACAATCCAAGCCCGGCCAGAAAGCTGCTCGTTGAACTCAGCATGTCATTGGTAAAGTCATACGTGTCGCTTGTGGTTTTGAAAATCCGGCATCGATCCGTCTCCAGGATCATCTTGTTTACGTCAAAACCGAGCCGCTTGCAGAGATTGAGCATTTGCGAGCGAATGATGGCTGCGACAAAGGCAGCGGCGAATTTGCTTTCAATGCTCTTGTCGCTGTGGACGCGCGTGGTATGGAAGCCCAGCTGCTTCTTCAGGATCATGAACTGTTTCTCTGAAGCATCGCGGCGATCGTAACGTTCGTCGATTTCGTCGGCAGTCATGTCTTCGGACGAAGCAATGGCATAAAAGCCCTTCGCCTCCAAGGCTTCCTGCCACTTCTGTTCTTTAACGACTACTTTCTTGACGCCTTCCTCCTCAACGATCTCAAGGTAGGGGCGCAACTCGGCAGAAACGCTGATTGTCTCCTTGCCGTTGGCCTTCTGCGGTTTGGCAAGCTTCTTGGTGAGCTTTGCCTTCTCGCAGAGGATCTTTAACGACAAGTGCTCCGCTCGAGCGCCGCCGTTGACGTGGTCGTAGAAGAGCGCCACGCAGTCCTCGTGAGTGCTCTCCTTGAAGAGCTTGACTTTGTCAGTAATGCCGAAGAGGAACTTCTGATCGACGATGTGGCGGACCTGACAGCGGATCTCCGCCGAATGCCGCTTGTACATCTCCTTGAAGCCTGCCGTTGACTCCTTGAGCATGATGACCCAGGCATAGCCGCACTCCTCAATCAGCGACATGACTTCTTGAGAGCAGAAGCCGCGATCGAGAATGATGCCTGCGACATCAATGTCTTTGTCCGTCAGAGTCTTGACCAGGCGCTTGATTGCCTTGGCATCAACCATCCCTCCGTGGTTGACAAACCACGTGACCGGAACACCTCTGGCTTCATCAACAGCCCATATGTAGCTGACGATATTGACGTTCTTGTGAGATTTGGCGGCTCCCTTGGCAGCAAGGCGACTTTCAGAAACGGCGCAATCGTTGTTGGAGCCGTCAATGCAAAGCCATACAAGCCTGGTGCCATTTGCTTTACACCGGTCTAGCCAACCGGATCGCAATGCATTGATTTCTTCGCTGGAGATGCTACCGAACAGCTCCGAGTACCAAGTGTCTTCATACGCCCGTTCCGAAAAGAGTGCTTGAGTGCGCATGGTTTCGGCGAAGAGCTGCGTGGTGTTGCTTCGGGAGCGGAGCAGGAACATTGCGTAGTCCATCACCGCATTGCCGTTCTTGGGGCCCATGGCCTCTTGGAGAATGTCGTAGAGGCCCGTGCTCCGGCCGATGGCGAGCGTTGCGCAGTAGAGCCCGATGTGAAATTCGAACGGCAGACGCGGTTCTCCATAAACCTTCGCCCATTCGGCGGGGTAGCGCATGCGGAAGGTGTCGTTGGGGTACATGAGCGAGAGAGTCCCCGTCACAGGGTCCTTGACGGCACGTCCAAGAACGAGCTGATTGCGGCGGTTGTCTTTGGTGCGCGTAGAGATGAAGACACGACCGTTGCCTCGATTGATGAGGCAGAAGTCAGGAATCGGAATGGGCTTTAGTTCACGGTAAATATGCGACATGAAAACTATCTAGAAACGTTAGCCTTGGCTAACTAATGATTGTACAATATTTCAATGAGTTTTGCAAGCAAAAAAATAGAGCGGATGCCTTGAGAGTAAGGCATCTGCTCTATCAAAAAACTTTGGACAGTTGAGTGTGCGTGAAGCTCGTGTTAGTGCGCGCGCGTCGTATTCCGCTTTCGACTGCGCCGCTTCTTCAAGGGCTTATGCGGCTGCTCGCGCCTGAGCAGAGCGTGCCGAAGCTCCTCCATGATCTGCATGACGACGAGCGTGATTGTCATGCGCAGCGAGTTGGCGAAGAAGCCGTTCAGGCTGCAGCGTGCGGCGCAGCAGGAAGACTTCCATTCGCAGTTGAGCCGCTCATCCTCGCCTCGGGAGCAGAAAATTTCTTCATAAATTTCAATGGATGCTTCGGCATTCACCTTGTCCCGCTCGAAGCTTTCATCGGGAAGTGCGCGGTACTTTCTCAGTCCGCGGCCTTTGGCGAAGGTCCGGGCTTCTTCAATCGAAAGGTTGGTTTGGATGAAGCGGGCATCTACCTCCTGGTACTGGTCGCTGAACTGCAGGCGGTACACCACCGTCCGGGGTGTTTTCCATGTCTTGGCCAGATAGTTATGGAAAAAGCCGCAGCAGCGGAACTTGTTGCCCGCCGTCGTGCTGGTGAGTTTGCGGCGGCGCTTTGGAGGCTTCACTTCATCAAATAGTCCGGTCAGCGGGATCTCCTTGAGAATTTCCTTCGCCATGCAAATCCTGCTCGTTGGGTCTGCGGCGTATTCCTGAGCAATATGCTCGAAGAGTTTTGCCTTCAGGTCTTTCGGGCGCACGTTGTAGCCCAGGATGTAGCTCACCCCTTCCTCGACAATGATTCTGATGAGCTCGGCGTTGTTGTAGCCGGTATCGCCGCGCACAAGAATTCGTGCGCCGGGGAAGCTTTCCCTGAGCTTTTGAATCAGCCGGCGGATGTGAATCAGGCAGAGCGCGGCGCCATTCGCTGCGCCCGGGGCATTCTGCACAAACGCAGGAACGCCGTTGATCGCCACAAAGATCGGCAGGTATGAGATGCACCGGTAGTGCCCGTCGTAGCTGGCCTCATTCTGATTGCCGAAAAGCTCTACCGGGGTAGAGTCCACATCAATGATGAAGTACTCCGTATCTCCGCGTTTTTTAAGGATTCTTATGGCTTCATTCTCTGTGAAGTCAATCAGATCCATGATTGCCGGCGTTGTGATTCTGAGGGGATCAGTCTTTGTGAGCCTGGAGAGCACACCCTTGACCTCGGCAAGCGCCATCATCCGATCGTGTTTGCACTTCTCTTCGAACCGGGCGAAGAAGCGGGAGAGCGTCGGTGCGCTGGCTGCGTTCGAGATGCGCAGAGCGCTGACAAAGCTCTTGTCCATGCTGAGATGTTCGACGTCATTGAAGTCGGGCATGCCGGCCGCCAGTGATGCGAGCACCTGATTGATCAGGTCTTCCGTGTCGTAGACGAAGTTGAAGTGATCCCGGGGCGTGTACTTGTCGATGACCCGGGCAAGCGCCGCAGGAACCCCGGACCGCCGGGCTCGATTCATGAGCGGAGCGAGCCCTCCGAAGCGTGTTACATCTTTTTGATTGACTTCGAATGCAATTGCGCGATTGAGATTGTCCGTGTGGTTGCTATACTGCATGGCGAGGCGTCCGGTTGGTTTTTTCCTGCTAATTAAATTATACCGCGATCGCCTCTTTTCATTTGTGCAACAAGCATAAACACTGATTTAGATCATTATTTGATCCGTGTACGCCGCCTGAAAATTTAGGCCCACCTGCCGATTGCAGATGAGCCTACGCCCAAGGTCTATTTTTGGGCGAAATATTCAGGCTAAATCCGAGCGTTACAGATTATTAACAAAGGTATTTAATAGTTGACGGATGGTGCTGTGTGGCGCTTGGGGTCAGGCCGCCT
>ERZ780148.1699-NODE-1699-length-14357-cov-5.387079_pt1 | contig 14357 bp, 9 predicted proteins | sample MGYA00510984_ERZ780148 | MGnify/ENA primary metagenome ERZ780148 (study PRJEB29588, sample SAMEA2160902) | human gut metagenome | biome: human gut; feature: human-associated habitat; material: faeces | place: Denmark | collected 2008/2010 ...
TCAAATATAATTATAATATAATCAAGGTCTTAATCAAACAGTCAAAGATATAATAATTATTATAACAATAATAAAGAAATGGAGGTTTAATGGAAAAAAGAGAAAACTATATTTCCAGTGAGATTGATTCTGCTGATACTAAGGCCCAGTATGATGAACATGTACGCAGAATGCTTAAAGACAAAGATGTACTTGCATTTATCTTAAAATATTCTGTCAGGGAATTTGCAGACTATACTATTGAAGAAGCAAAAGCTGCCATCGATGGTGAACCTGAAATTGCCGCACATAAAGTACGTCCAAATGCTGTTGAAACTTTGGAAAACGAAAGCAATATTCCCGGTGAGGGCAAGATGTATTTTGATATAATATTTTATGCTAAGACAAAAGATGCCATCAGGCAGAAGCTGTATATCAATATTGAAGCACAGAAGTCATTTTATCCCGGTTATGACCTTGTTACAAGAGGTATTATCTATCCTGCAAGGCTTATCTCACAGCAGATGGATGTTGAATTTACAGCAGATAACTACGATGGCGTCAAGAAAGTATACTCCATATGGATATGCATGAATACACCAGACAAAAAACGTTCCTACGAAAAAGTATCAGATACAATTGTTGAATATTCAATAAAACCAACAATTGTATATCCTTCTGACGGAAAGCCTGATAGAATTGCAACAGGACGGTACGATTTAATGTCCACGATATTTATTAATCTTAACTCAGAAAAGACTATTAAATCCAAGAATACTTTAATTAGCATGCTTTCAACTTTACTGTCAAATAATATCAAACCGTCAGAAAAGAAAAAGCTGCTACAAAAAGATTATGGTATATCAATGTCACATGAATTAGAAAGTGAGGTGAGTTCCATGTGCAATTTAAGTGAAGCAATTGAAGAAAAAGCAATTGAACAGGGCATTGAACAAGGTATTGAACGCGGTATCAAACAAGGCATTGAACAGGGCATTGAACAGGGAAAATCTGTAACTATTTATGACCTTGTACAAACAGAAGTTATTCCACCGGTTGTCGGAGCTGAAAAACTTGGTATTACTGTTGAACAGTTAAGAAAGGACATGGAAGCTGCCGGATTCCATATCAATGAATAAATATCAATAATCTAAAATCTGACATGGAATACTGCCATTACATCATATTGACAATTGTAATGGTAGTGTTGTTAGATTACAAATAAAAACATCGTAGTATAGTTTATGTCATCAGACATACTTAATATACTACGATGTTTTTTATTCATATATGTATATGAACTAATCAATTATTCAATAGCTTTTACAGCAATACTTCTGATTATCTCAATTAATATATATATGTGATACCGCATACCGTATGCTACATATCATATATCATATTACTGGAGAAGTGAAAGAACACCCTGATTAGACTGGTTAGCCTGTGCGAGCATTGACTGACCTGCCTGCATAAGAATGTTATTCTTGCTATATTCAACCATTTCCTTAGCCATATCTGTATCACGGATACGAGATTCAGATGTCTGGAGATTTTCAGAAGCTGTATCAAGGTTGTTGATTGTATGCTCAAGTCTGTTCTGAACAGCACCCATCTGACCTCTTGCCTTAGAAATAGTCTTGATGGCATTATCAATAGTTGTTGTAGCCTTCTTAGCGCTTTCCTGTGAACTTAAATCTACATTGCTTCCATCAACGCCAAGAGCTGCTGCGCTCATATCACCAAGTGTAAAGCTCATTGTCTGACCTTCGTTGGCACCAATCTGAAGTTCGATGCCCTTGCCTGTTGCTGTTGATGATGGCTTTAAATTAACAGTTGACTTTACTGTCTTATCTGCTTCTGCTGCAATTCCAGTCTTAGAATTTATTAACTTAGCCATTGTATCAGCATCTGCATCTGCCACTGCACCATTTGTACCAGTCGTTGTTACATAATTTACATCCTTATAATCATCACCTAACTTAGATGGATCTGTAACATATGCAAATTTTTCTCCATTAACTGTAAATATCTTATCCTCTATATTGCCTGTTCCATCATAAGCACCTATCTCTTTTTTAATAGAAGTATATTCATCTGCTCCAACAGTATTCTCTGTTGTTGCAGCTGCTGCCTCTGTATCTTGCTTTGTTAATGCAACTCTTGATGAAGCTCCTGCTTCTTTTGCTGTGAATGAAATATTAGCATCAGTTACTGTTATATCGAATGTATTTGCCAAATCTGTATTCTTTAAAGCTTCTGCGAATGCTGCTGCTGTCTCTTTATCTGTAGCGGCACCAGCTGTAACAGCTGCTTGTAATTCCTTACCATTAACACTTACTTTTGTTCCTGCTATTTTTAACTCAACTTCTGTTGTTGATGCATTTCCATTCTTATCTAATGTAGTAACAGAAAGCTTAGTGCTGGTTTTAGCAGCAGCCTGCTTAATTGCAACTGTATTTTTCTGTGCAGTTGCATCTGTTGTAGATGTAGCTCCAGTAGCTGCACTCTTACCAACTGATACACTAACCTTATCCCCTGACTGTGAACCATCAAGTAACTTCATTGTATTGAACTCTGTTGTATCAGAGATTCTTGTTAATTCGCTCTGAAGCTGTTCTATTTCGTTCTGTACTGCTTCTCTATCGTCATCTGTCTCAGTTCCGTTAGCTGCCTGTACTGAAAGCTCTCTCATTCTCTGTAAGATTGAGTGTGATTCATTTAATGCACCTTCTGCTGTCTGGATAAGTGAGATACCATCCTGAGCGTTTGAAGAAGCCTTGTTAAGACCTCTTATCTGTCCTCTCATCTTTTCTGAAATAGAAAGACCTGCTGCATCATCGGCTGCTCTGTTGATTCTGTAACCGCTTGATAACTTCTCTGTTGTCTTGCTTACTGAGCTAGATGTTACGTTTAACATTCTGTTCGCATTTGCTGCTGACATATTGTGCTGTACTACCATATTTTTGTACCTCCGTGTGTTTAAATTAAGAAAAACTCCGTTTTTCCCATGTTCCGCCCATATTATTAATTTTCCAGCTCATTATTGTTAAATAAATATCAATTACATACTGAAACAATAACTGTAATAAGGACTTTAATAATAAAATGTAATTAATCTATCTGAGGACTACAGCTTTAACAGCCTTATTTTCTGTAATATAATTGCTTTTATAACATGTATACACATCTATAAGGCTTAACTTTTATCCTCTATAATAAGTACTTCCGTCACATGACACGTATTCCCGGGATGCAGATATATTCTTAAACCATGACAGGGTTATAATATATTTCCACTTACAATATGCTTTTTAATGCTGATACACATTACCGCTGTCATTATTACTGTAAATATCATCTATATCTCTACAGATTTAATAACAGCTCTGCTATCAGTTCATATCGAAGTTACTCATATATTGCCGGCTTAAAAATATCTGCTGACATGTCACTTTACCGGTTATACATTATTACCGCTGTTTTTACGCTTCTCACGCATAAGAATATCCACTATCTCTTTCTGAGCCTGCGGCGATATTCCTTTTTCTTTCTTATATACATCTGTGTGCTGTCCATATGCCTTTTTTACCGAGCTTCTTACAATGTTTACCTCTCTCGGTGCATCTATTAAAAGATGTATATTATTGGCTGAACCTCCTGAGAATACGACCTTGATATCATCACCGATATCAATATATTCTCCCGGTTTTAATGTGAGTTTAAGCATCCTTTTTACCTCCATGTTTCCTTTTCTGAAATCTGTTATTTGTATCAGAAATATTCCCATATATGGATTTTTGTATTCATGTAATTCCATGAATATTGTCAATCCATTTTCGTATGTTATAAAATGCAACTTTTTATATTAAAATGTTGCATTTTGGAAATTATGGTATTTTAATTTTAATAAAGTGCCTTATTCTTCATATAGGGTAGGTGCTTTGATAATAAAATGTATTAATTTTATTTTGAGGAGGATGATATGATTACAGAACCAATACGGGACAAACGGGAACTAATGCTTTTTCTTAACTTTTACTCAAGAAAGAAACCAAATACGAGAAATCATTGTCTGATTGTATTTGGCTTAAACACAGCATTAAGAATCAGTGACATTCTTACATTAAAATGGGAAAATATATATGATTTTAATCGTAAGAAATTCAGAAAACGTGTTACAGTCAGGGAACAGAAGACAGGAAAAATTAATGCTGTACCTGTCAACAAAGAATTATTAGTCTGTATGCAGAAGCTGTTTATTGAAAATAAACCTTTAAAAACAGATTATATTTTTTCAAAATCAACTAACCACACTAAGCCTTTAAGCCGCTCGCAGGCTTACCGTATAGTCAAATATGCGGCACTTGAATGTCACCTTACAGGAAATATAGGCTGTCATTCACTTAGAAAAACATTTGGATTCTATGCATGGAAACAGGGAACACCGCCAGCGCTTCTTATGGATATATACAATCATTCATCATATAGTATAACCAAACGCTATCTTGGCATTACACAGGTTGAACGTGATGCTATATTTATGAGTATCCATTTTCCGGGTTGATATGATTATTACGCAATATTACAAAAATTTTAAAAAAAGTTAATTAAGGGGTTAAGTTATCTTTTTTTAGGACGATATAATAGGTGTAAATAAAAATGCAACATTTTAATATATAATGTTGCATTTTTTATTTTGTCTGTTTTTCATTCAGATATTCAATTATTCTTATATTAATGTCATCAACCGGTGCAATCCGCCGGCATTTCAATATTAAAAAACAGTAATAAAAAGCAGTGGTCTGCTGCTTATAATGAAAAAATATTTTCTCTCATTACAACAGTCATAAACCACTGCATTTTAATATTTATTATATACTTAATTACATCTCATTTGTTATCCGTTAATAATATATGTCATCTGTTAATAACTAACAATATTAAAACTGGTATATTAAGCTTTTTTATTATTATTTTGTTTAATCCTTATAAATCACTATCTTTTCTTCTTACCGCAGGCATTACAGCCGTCACTGCACTGGCATGTACCTTTTTTGCTAAGGCTTCTTACCGCAAATAATACAATGGCAAGTATTATCAACACTACTATAACATTACCAATGCCTATATTTTGTAATGCATTGCTTCCGTTAATCCCCATTCCTATAAGATGTACCATAAATGCTGCCAGCCATGCGATTACACACTGCCATATTACAACGCCAGCTGCCCATTTTCTTCCAAGCTCTCTTCTTATAGAAGCAATAGCCGCAATACATGGTGTATACAAAAGACTGAATGCAAGAATTGATGCAGCTGTAACTGTACTGAAAGCTTCCTCAACACCACCTGTAAATAATATCTGCAATGTCGATACAACACTTTCCTTCGCCATAAACCCACTTATAAATGATGTAACAATTCTCCAGTCACCAAGTCCTGCCGGTGCAAATACCGGTGCAATCCATCCTGCTATCATAGCAAGTATGCTGTCCTTTGAGTTCTCAACCATATTAAACGATAAATCAAAGCTTTGTAAGAACCATACACACATTGTTGCAATAAGTATAACCGTAAATGCTCTCTGCAAAAAGTCCTTTGCCTTCTCCCACAGAAGTCTTGCGACATTTTTCATACCCGGAAGCCTGTAATTAGGCAATTCCATGACAAATGGCACTGCTTCGCCCTTAAATAATGTACTTTTAAATAAAAAGGCTATTAATATTCCTACAACTATGCCACCAAGATACAGCGCTGACATTATAAGTCCACCTCTGTCCTTGAAAAATGCATTTATAAAAAATGCATATATGGGAAGTTTAGCTGTACAGCTCATAAATGGTGTAAGAAGCATTGTCATCTTTCTGTCTCTTTCACTAGGAAGTGTTCTTGTCGCCATTACAGCCGGGACAGAACATCCAAAACCAATAAGAAGCGGAACAATACTTCTTCCTGAAAGACCAATCTTTCTTAACAGCTTATCCATAAAGAAAGCTACTCTTGCAATATAACCGCTGTCTTCCATTAATGACAGGAAGAAGAATAGTACAACGATAATCGGTAAAAATGAAAGTACAGACCCAACTCCAGAGAAGATTCCATCAATTATAAGTCCATGTAATACTTCATTTACACCTGCCGCAGTAAGCATTGTATTTACCTGTGTCGTCAGCCAGTCTATTCCAAGCTCCAACATATCCTGAAGCCACGCTCCGATAACATTAAAGGTAAGATAAAATACTGCTACCATTATTCCAAAGAAACATGGAATTGCTGTATATTTGCCTGTTAAGACTTTGTCAATCTTTTCACTTCTCTTTCTCTCACGACTCTCTGTCGGCTTAACAACAGTGCTTTCACATACCTTTTCAATAAATGAAAAACGCATATCAGCTATTGCAGCACTTCTGTCAAGTCCACGTTCCTTTTCCATCTGTAATATAAGATGTTCTATAGTTTCTTTTTCATTCTGGTCAAGCTGCAGCTTTTCTAATACCAGCTCATCACCCTCAATCAGCTTTGAAGCTGCAAATCTTAAAGGTACGCCGGCGCTTTCTGCATGGTCAGATATCATCTCACATATTGCATGTATACAACGATGTACTGCCCCACCAAAATCATTTTCATCACAAAAATCCTGCCTGCCCGGACGTTCCTGATACTTAGCAATATGTATTGCATGTCTTACAAGCTCATCTACCCCCTCGTTCTTAGCCGCAGAAATCGGAATAACCGGAACTCCAAGCATTGCCTCCATTCCATTGACATCTATTGAACCGTGGTTGCCTGTAACTTCATCCATCATATTAAGTGCAACTACCATTGGAATATTCATCTCAAGAAGCTGCATCGTAAGGTACATATTACGCTCAATATTAGTCGCATCTACAATATTAATAATTGCCTTGGGCTTATCATCAAGTACAAAATTCCTTGATACAATCTCTTCACTACTATATGGCGACATTGAATATATTCCCGGAAGGTCAGTTATTCTTGTATCAGGATATCCCTTTATCGGTCCATCCTTTCTGTCAACTGTTACACCCGGAAAATTACCCACATGCTGGTTAGCACCCGTAAGCTGGTTAAAAAGTGTAGTCTTACCGCAGTTCTGATTACCTACCAGTGCATATGTAATAAGTTCACCGTCAGCAAGCGGTTCACCATCTCCCTCAACATGATACTTACCTTCTTCTCCAAGTCCCGGATGTACGGAACTGTTGATGTTCGCTGCACCTTCATGCTTTCGTGTTCTTTTTTCAATCTTTTCTATCTCTATCTTTGCTGCATCGTCAAGACGGAGTGTAAGTTCATAGCCATGCAGTTGTAATTCCATAGGATCGCCCATCGGGGCATACTTAATAAGTGTAACTTCTGCCTGTGGAATTACACCCATATCAAGAAAATGCTGTCTTAATGCACCACTTCCGCCTACTGTTTTAATAACAGCACTTTCTCCTATTTTTAAATCTTTAAGTGTCATAGTATCTCCTGTTCTTAATTGTTTTACGGGAAAATAAATACAAAGCTGAATCCACTTATAATTCCTGCCATATTTTTAACAATCCCTTAAACTACTCATTTGTCTATACATACTCAAAACAGTTATGCTATATCAATACAGCTAAAATATTACATCTGCTAAAATGTATAATTTTCTTAAACACATATTGATAATGATACTCTTTTTCATTTAACAAGTATACTATATAAACCAGCCTATGTACAATAGGAAACATGACTGATATCCTACTTCTTCCAGTATTTTTTCAACTGCACCTCATCGAGCTTATTGATAAATGTTTTCTTATATTTTAAAAATTCCTCAATATCCATAAGTACGTGATATAACACTGCACCACTTTCAAATTCTTCCCTTGTCTGCGGAAGCCCCTCTGTCATCACCTGCTCAAATATATCGTTAAGTCTGTCCATCTGCTCATCAGGATTATTATATTCAGTTATATAATTTGTCAGATACAACATATATTCTGCCACAAGCTTGCCATGTTTTGGCATGGAACGCATTTTTTTCATCTCGTAATGAAGATTATGTAATATCTGGCACTGTGATTTTCTCATTTCAAAATATGATATATAATACTCAGGATGAGAATAAAATGTATTATTCTGATATTCATATGCTTCTTTTATATAACAATGCATATCATTTTCAAGAGTACATATATCATTCCACACACTTCTTTCCATTTCTTTATTGGAAAGATATGCTGCAAGAGCACCTACAATAAGCTGTAATCTGTTCTCAACCTGTCTCATGTCAGCGATAATGTCCTTTTTATGCCTTACATTTCCATTAAACAGATTAAACAATAATGCTATTGTTACACCAATAACGACAATCCCAAATTCATTCCATATTGCATGGTCACTGAAATTTCTAGTCGTTACAAGATGTGCAGCTATAACTCCATTTACAGAAATCGTTGCCCTCCAACCCATTATCTCTGCCATAAATACAATCAATCCCAAAAGTATTCCATAAGCAATCCATTCGCTTTCAATAAATGTAAATAACATCCATGACGTAACAACTGTTGTTAAAAATGATATTATTCTGTATCCCGACAGCCTTACCGTCTCCCATTTTGTTGACATTAGTGATAATAACGTAATCGTTCCTGCTGATATTGCATAATCCATACCAAGCTTCATTGCAATATATAACGAAAGACTACTGCCAATACCGATTTTAAGGGATAAAAGTATTATTTTTCTATACCGTTGCTGCAATATACTATTATTCATAAGCATATACCTCACACTCTGTTAATTTTACTTCCATATTAAACTGTAACTCTCTCCACATATAATAACTTAACAAAAAATCCATATTCAGGATAAACACATATTAATTACACGCTCATACTACAGATATGAAACCCCTTTTTTTATTTTATAATGTATACATTTTAGTGTCAAATGATATATCATAAATAAAGAAGTCACTACCGATATGTTGTAACCGGTAATGACCTCCTTCATATAAATATACTAATGTAAACACTTTAAAAATACTTTATCTAATAATATTATATTTAGCCAATAATCAGCTCTGCTGACTTTTTCACATCATCTTATTCCTTTATAACTTTGTATGCCTGTATAATAACTGTCGGCAGTACTGCAAGTCCGAATACTATACCGGCAGTTTTAAGACTCATCACGTGAACCGCAAACAATTCTCTTATAACAGGAACAAACATAACCAGCATAACCAGTGCCACACCTAGTACAAATGCACCTAAACTGTACCAGTTATTCTTAAAACCCAGTTTAAATATACTGTGTTCACCCCTGCAGTTAAAACCATGAAAAAGTCTTGCAAGCGTAAGTGTCGTAAATGCCATTGAACATGCCATTGACCCATCCATACCTGAACCTAAACCTATCGTATATGCTGTAATAACACTTGCCGATATTAATAATCCCTGAATAATCATCCTTATTACAAAATTCTTATCCATAATTCCTTCTTTAGGATTACGGGGCTTTCTTTCAAGTATTCCTTTCTCCTGTGGCTCCATTCCTATGGCAAGTGCCGGAAGTGAATCTGTTACAAGATTAATAAACAATAGCTGTACTGCCTTAAATGGAACGGGAAGTGCAAGAAGTGATGCATACAGTACTGTAATAATTGCTGACAGATTGCCTGAAAGCAGAAATAAAACAGCATTTTTAATATTCTGATAAATAGTACGTCCATTTGCAACTGCCTTAATAATCGTAGCAAAATTATCATCAGACAGTATCATTGACGATGCATCCTTAGACACTTCTGTTCCTGTAATTCCCATAGCCACACCAATATCAGCTTTTTTAAGTGCCGGAGCATCGTTTACACCATCACCTGTCATTGAAACAATCTTTCCTCTCTTTTGCCATGCATCGACAATACGGATTTTATTCTCTGGCGAAACTCTGGCATATACAGATATTTTATCTATATTTTTTTCAAGTTCACTATCACTCATCCTGTCAAGCTCCATACCTGTTACAGCCATATCACCATCTTCAAAAATACCAATTTTTTTAGCAATTGCTGAGGCAGTTATCTTGTGGTCTCCTGTAATCATTACCGTCCGTATTCCTGCTTTTTTCGCAGCCGCCACCGCATCAACCGACTCAGCCCTTGGCGGATCCATCATTGATATAAGACCTGAAAATGTATAATTATATTCTGTATCCACTGTAAGCTTCTCATCTGAATATTTATATGCAAATGCAAGCACTCTTAAACCCTGCTTAGAAAATGCCATATTTTTTTCAATAATATCTTCTTTATCACGCTCTGTTATATGTCTCATTCTGCCATTTATGTTAATATTTACACATCTTTCTAACAATACATCCAGCGCACCCTTTGTAAATATAATATTCTTACCGTCTATATTGTATTTAGAACTCATAAGCTTTCTGTCCGAATCAAATGCCACTTCTTCAAGTCTTTTATATCTTTTTCTTAATACATTTTCATCAGACTTATACATATCCCTGTACATATATAAAAGTGCATATTCAGTAGGATCTCCTATACCGCTTCCATCCTTGGATATAGACGAATCATTATTAAGTATCGCATTATATAATAACAGACTGTCTGCTGTATTATCTCCTGATATATCATATATGTCCTGTACTGTCATCTTATTTTGCGTAAGCGTTCCTGTCTTATCGGAGCATATAACTGATACGCAGCCTAAGGATTCTACTGCTGACAAATTCTTAATAATCGCATGCTCTCTTGCCATCTTCTGTGTTCCCATTGCCTGTACTATTGTAACAATAGAGCTTAATGCCTCTGGTATTGCAGCAACTGCAAGTGCTACTGCAAATAAAAGTGAATCCATAAGCTGCATGCCATTTATAAGCTCTGCCACAAATACAACTGCACATATCACAAGTATTCCGACAGCGAGCCATTTACTGAAATTATCAAGACTCCTCTGCAGCGGTGTTTTCTTTTGTCCCGTTTCATTCATAAGAGAAGCTATCTTTCCTATCTCTGTATCCATCGCTGTCGATGTTACAACGACCTCTGCACGTCCATATGTTACAAGGCTTCCCGAATATACCATATTAATCCTGTCAGCTAATGGTGTTTCTTCATAAAGTCTTACATCCCTTTTATCTACATTAGATGACTCACCTGTAAGCGAGCTTTCATTAACCTGTAATGAATAATTATTAATTATCCTTCCATCGGCAACTACCATATCTCCTGCTTCAAGAATTACAATATCTCCCGGAACTACATATTTAGAATCAATCTGAAGTCTTTTTCCACCCCTTATGACCTTAGCCATCGGTGATGATAATGACTTTAAAGAATCCAGCGACTTCTCGGCCTTTACATGCTGCACTGTGCCAAGAACTGCATTAAGCACCAGCACCGATACTATTACAAGTGTGCTTTCAAGCTCCCCTGTAAGAGTTGAAATAAATGCCGCTATCAATAGAATAATAACTAAAAGGTCTGCAAACTGGCTTAAAAATATGTGGAATATGCTCTCCTTTTCACTCTCTTTAAGTGTATTTTCACCATATTTTTGAAGTGCTTTTAATGCCTGTCCATCTGTAAGACCTGTACTTTCTGTATTAAATGCTTCTAATACTTCTTCTTTACTTTGTCTGTACCACTGTGTCATACCGTTACTCATAAATCATCACTCTCCATTCTTAAGATTATTACAACTTATGATGGATATTTTGTCGTTTTAATATCAAAAAAGCAAGACATTTATCCATCTAAATTAATAAACAGATAAAAGTCTTGCTTTAAAATACGCTCCGGATATTCTTATAATATCGTGATGACGTCATCGTATAGCACCAATTATGATGCAAGCTACTCCCTTTTATATAATTATATATATCATATATGAGAATTATTCGTCAATTACTTATTTTTTAAAATTATATCCAAGGTGTTTCCCACTGATATTTTCCCATATCTACATGACCATCCCTAAAGCCTATGCCTTCTTTTTCCAACAGCTCTATCTGTCTGTTTTCACCACCGAAAGCAAATGCTTTTGATACGTTCCCATTTCTGTCAACCACCCGGAAGCAGGGTATATTATCAGGGTCAGGATTGGCATGGAGTGCATATCCTACGACTCTTGCCCATCTTTTATTTCCTGCAAGAGCTGCTATCTGACCGTAGGTTGCCACCTTACCATAAGGAATCTGTTTTACTACATCATATATCTTAGTAAATGTATTATCATTCATAATAATCCTCATTTCTGAGCAGATTTTTATATTAATCTACCTTTGGAAGTGTTGCAAAACTCTTTTCAAGCTCTTCATCAGTTGGAATATAATCTGTCATATCGCCATCATTATACTTCTGATATGCAACCATATCAAAATATCCTGTTCCTGTAAGACCGAATACTATATTCTTCTCCTCTCCTGTCTCTTTACACTTTAACGCTTCGTCAATGGCTACCTTTATAGCATGGCTGCTTTCCGGTGCCGGAAGAATACCTTCTATTCTTGCAAATTGTTCTGCTGCCTTAAATACTTCTGTCTGCTCTACACTTCTTGCTGTAATAATCTTATCATCATAAAGCTGTGATACTATTGAACTCATTCCATGATAACGCAGACCTCCGGCATGGTTGGCTGATGGTATAAATCCGCTTCCTAATGTATACATCTTAGCTAATGGGCATATCTTACCCGTATCACAGAAATCATATGCATAACGTCCTCTTGTAAGACTAGGGCATGAAGCAGGTTCAACTGCTATAATCTCATAATCTGCATTACCCTTTATCTTTTCTCCGGCAAATGGTGATATAAGACCTCCAAGATTAGAACCACCACCGGCACAGCCGATAATAATATCAGGCTTAATATCATATTTTTCCAAAGCTGTCTTAGTCTCAAGACCAATAACTGTCTGATGTATAAGCACCTGTGATAATACAGAGCCTAATACATAACGATAACCCTCCTGTGTAGTTGCAGCTTCAACAGCTTCTGAAATAGCGCAGCCAAGGCTTCCCGTTGTTCCCGGAAATTCCTTATTAATTCTTCTTCCTACCTCTGTATTCATAGATGGCGAAGGTGTGACCTTTGCACCATATGTTCTCATAACTTCTCTTCTGAATGGTTTCTGTTCGTATGATACTTTAACCATATATACCTGACAGTCAAGGTCGAAATATGAACATGCCATAGATAATGCCGTTCCCCACTGACCTGCACCTGTCTCTGTTGTTACACCTTTCAAGCCCTGTTTCTTTGCATAATAAGCCTGTGCAATTGCAGAATTGAGCTTGTGGCTTCCTGATGTATTATTTCCTTCGAATTTGTAATAAATATGTGCAGGTGTACCAAGCTTCTTTTCAAGACAATATGCTCTTACTAACGGTGATGGACGATACATTCTGTAAAAATCCCTTATCTCCTGTGGAATGTCAATATATGCATTAGTCTCATCTAACTCCTGCATTGCAAGCTCCCTGCAAAATATTGATGAAAGCTCATCAACTGTAACAGGCTTTAGTGTTGCCGGATTAAGAATAGGTGCCGGTTTATTCTTCATATCTGCTCTTACATTAACCTTTATTTCTTGTGGTTCTATCACTTTATCAAACATGCTCTTTATTGTGTGCTGAACACAAATCAATAATTCATCTTCTTCAACGCTAGACACAGTTATATCACTCTTTGAGCTATAACCATATGAAATTACATTGCACGAATCTTCATATTGCAAATTTTCGTTCAAATCCAAATTCAATATTAAATTCTTAGAATTTTTCATTATTTTGCTCATTAATTCATCATTTTCTACACTTCTGTTTAATACCAGCGTTTCTAGTTTTATATTTTTTGTGTTTTCTATGTTCTTATCTTTAATAAACAAAATGTCACAATCATTTACCATTTTCTTTGTAATTACTTTATTAAGCTGTGTTTGGCTCTTAGAATCTGTAATTATTTCAATAAAAGGCATTTTTTTCTCCTTTTTTATGGACTTGATTGAAAACAAATTCAATTTTGTCTGTGTCAAATATCATTTCAGACACGGTTACATACTAACTGGTATGTGCCATCTTCATCAAAATTTAATTCTTTCAACCTTTATTAACAATTCTATAATGTAAGTAGCTCACTCGTTGTCACTAACTGATATCCTTGCTTTTGAATGTTTTGTATTATTTTTTCCATGCTTTCTGCAGTGTACTTTGCTGAATTATGTAATAAAATTATGCTTCCCGGTGCTAAAGTTTCGTTTATTCTTTCACACATTTCTTCCCCATTTAGTCCATTATAGTCTAATGAATCTATGTTCCATTGAACTGTAAATAACCCTTGTTCACTTGCAATTTGAA
>ERZ780148.1700-NODE-1700-length-14352-cov-3.383927_pt1 | contig 14352 bp, 7 predicted proteins | sample MGYA00510984_ERZ780148 | MGnify/ENA primary metagenome ERZ780148 (study PRJEB29588, sample SAMEA2160902) | human gut metagenome | biome: human gut; feature: human-associated habitat; material: faeces | place: Denmark | collected 2008/2010 ...
TACCCGGACCGAGAATCACGTCGCAGCCATATTCGAGCACCTCGTTACCCATCGCTGCGCCACAGCGTTCAATAGCCGCCTCGTCCCAGGTCGAGGCGAGCATCGTGCCGATCGGAAAAGCCGTACAGAAATAAGTCCGTGCATCTCCTGCACGTTCCGGATCGATACGAAGGCCCGCAGGACCGTCGGCCATCACCGTTGTCGGAATGCCGTAGGATTCCAAAGAGCGGGTAGTTCCGGCCGAACCGGGAACTGTTTTCAACGTGCGGCCCGTTACAGCGCCCTCGCCAGCGTAACCCTCCATTGAGGTTCCCACCAGCAGGCCGGCCTTCTCCTCAAGGCTCATAGCCGCAACGATCTTCCGGACCGGAGCCTCGCCCAACCGGGGCTTTGCAGACGGAACCGCCACGACCAGCGTCACGGGAAACAAAAACAGTGCGATCAGTAGTTTTTTCATAAAGTATCGATTAACGGTCTGTCGAGGCGTATACCTCGGGAGTATTCAGATAAGTATAGTAATTATCGACATTGCGGCGGGCATCGACATAGAGTTCCGTCATGGTCCCCTCCATCCTGCCTGCGACAAAGAGCGCCGCCCGGACGGTTGTCCCCGCTTTCACGACAAAAGGCCCGTCGTAAAGGTCTGATCCGGGAACCGGGGCCGTACCGTCCAAAGTATAGCGTACTTCGGCGGGATATTTCTCCGTGTCGAGCGTCACCCGGGCCTTTTTGCCTTCGGAAAGCATCTGAGCCGTAATCACAACGTCGTCGCTCAATGGAAAAGCATTGATTCCCCGCGCATGCAGCAACGATACATGAACATTGATACGACGACGGAAATCATTCCACTCACATCGCTCCCGGGGAGTCCAGGCAAGTTCGGAAACAGCCAGCAAACGCGGGAAAATCATGTATTCCAAATGTTTTTCCGTTTCTATAAACTCGGTCCATGTGCAACCCTGTACCCCGATGACGTGCTCTTTGCCGCCGTCATAGATATATTCGACCGAATCCGGCGAAACGAATTCACCGCGAATTATCGATTCATTGTCGGCCGCCTTTGCAGGGGTATCGGGGACGGGATGAAAACCGTACATCTTCCGAATCGGCGAGAAACCGCCCATCGCGCGCGGCTGTGTATGAGGATCGGCCTGATACCAGTCGAAATAGAGGATCTCGCCCGGCGACATGACCACATCGTAACCGCGGTTGGCCGCCTCGATGCCTCCTCGCTGCCCCCTGTAGGAAATTACCGTAGAGGTGGATCGCAGGTTGTTCTTCAGGATTTCATCCCATCCGATCATCGTGCGTCCGTGTTCCGCCAGAAACTTTTCGGCGTGTTCGACCAGATAGCATTGCACCTGGTCCACTCCGCCCAACTCCCTGGCCAGATGCCGGCATCTGGGACAGCTCTTCCAAGCTGTCCGGTCGGCCTCGTCGCCGCCGATATGGATGTATTTCGAGGGGAACAACTCCAGAACCTCGGTCAGGACCTCGTCCATAAATTTCAACGACAGCGGATTGCCGACGCAAAACTCGCCGGAAGTATAGGCCCGGCCCGAGCAGCAGAGCTCCGGATAAGCTGCGAAAACCTCGTCGGAGTGCCCCGGGAACTCAATTTCCGGAATCACCTCGATGAAGCGTTCGGCAGCATAGGCAACGATTCTGCGAATTTCCTCTTTCGTATAGTAACCGCCATAGGCCCCCGGTGTGTCCTCGGGTACATAATGCCTGTCGCCGTAACTCCACCATTGCGAGCCAGTCGGACTCCGTACGGAATGCTCCCAGCCGGGTCAGCAGCGGATAAGCGTCGATCCTGATGCGCCAGCCGCCGTTATCCGCCAGATGGAAATGAAATTTGTTAAGCTTGTACCGTGCCATTTCATCGAGGAGCCGGAATATCGTTTCAACGGGGAAAAAGTGCCGCGAAACATCGAGATGAATACCCCGATAACCGAAACAGGGATTATCGATGATTTCCACGCAGGGAATCCCCTGTGCGGTCGCCAACAGGCACAGCGTCTGCCGGCCGTAGAACAGGCCCGCGGAATCCAGGGCCGTAAGGTCAATGCCCCGGCGAGTCACTTTCAGCCGGTAACCCTCCGGACGAATCTCCGGAGCCGAAGGATCGATTCGGCAGGCAACGTACCCATCGCCTGCACGCTCCACGAATCGGGCGCTGTCCGTTTCAAAGTAACCTCCCGTAAAGGTTGCCTCCTGCGGCATCGGCACCAGAATCATTTCGCCGACAGATCTCCGGCAGGCAGTGCCGAAGAACGAAAGAGCGACAATGGAGATTGCAAAAATGAGTTTCATAATCATATCCTATGGATTGAGCCGATTCCATCCACTCTGCCGGGACAAAATCTACCGGGTACGAAAATACTCCTGACATGGATCATGCAGGTCGAATTTTTACCGAAAAACGGTTGTAGGCCCGCTTCTGCGGACAATCAAGCGATTTTATCGCCTTTTTCGTTCAGTCTGTCGATAAATTCCTTGGGAGAGAATCCGAATTTCTTTCTGAAGCACGTACTGAAATATTTCGGGTCGTTGAATCCGGAAGCATAGGCCAGATCGGCAATACGCATCTTCTTCTGCTCTTCGAGCAAATGATAGGCAGCACGCAGTCGCACGTCAATGATGAATGCAGCCGGAGTCAACCCGGTGAGCGATTTGAGTTTTTCGGTAAGAATCGTACGCGACATATTCATTTCACGGGTAAAATCGGCCTGTGCAAATTCGCAATCGTCGATATGCGCATTGACGCACGCCATAGCCTGACGCATGAACTTTTCGTCCATCGAAGTATACTCCAGTTTCTCCACCTCAAAAATCGGCTGGTTGCGGAAATGCAGGCCCCGAATCTCCAATTTTCGGAGTTGATTGACAATCTGAGCGTAGAGCAACTGCAGGTTGAAGGGCTTGGTGACATAGCCGTCCGCCCCCGAATTGTACCCTTCAATCCGGCTTTCGTCGGCATTTTTGGCCGTAAGCAGGATAACCGGAATATGACAGTATTCGAAGGTCTGCTTGATCCGTCGGCACAATTCGATACCGTCCATGCCGGGCATCATGATATCCGAAACGACCAGATCGACCGGCTGTCGGGACAATATACGAAGCGCTTCTTCTCCGTCGGATGCCGTTTCAATTCGGAAATAGGGCGCCAAAAGATTGGAGATCAACAAGAGCAGTTCTTCGTTGTCATCGACGACCAACAGCGTATGGTCAGTGCGTGTGCGGGAGGGGGTATCGGTCATCGCCGCATCGGGCTGCACCGGAACGAATTCTCCGGCCCCTTCGTAAATTTTTTCCGCGGCATCGTCTCCGGTATCATCGTCGATCTCCTCTTCGGTATAAGCATCTCGACCTATGGGTAGCGTGATTCGGAAACAGTTGCCGTCCTGCTCGTCGCTCGACACCCGGATTGAACCTCGGTGGAGGTCGGTGAGATCCTTGACCAACGATAGACCGATACCGGTTCCAATCGTATGGTGTTTCCGGTAATTGCCGTCGTAAAACCGGCGAAAAAGTCCGTCGATAGTCTGCTGGGTCATCAGTTCGCCGCTGTTGGCGACCGAAATGCAGACCGAACAGTCGTCTCCGGTTTCGATCCGGATGATAATTTCACCCTTGTCGGGCGTGTATTTTGCCGCATTGGACAGCAGGTTGTAGACGATCTTATCGAGTTTGTCGGGATCGAACCAGCCGTCGACCTGTTCCGACGAAGCACGGAAATAGACCTTGAGCTGCTTTCGGGCCACAAGCGGGGCAAAAGCTTCCACACACCGGCGAACGAATCCGACGACATCGCCATGCGAAACACGGATTTTCAGATTCCCGCTCTCGACTTTCCGGAATTCGAGTATCTGCTGAATCAGTCGCATCAGCCGCGTCGCATTGGCCGACATGACACCGTAAAGAGTCTGATTGTCCCCTGTGCCGTTGTTCAGGTTCTGGAGCGAAGTAAGAATAATCGTCAGCGGAGTCATCAGTTCGTGAGTGACGTTGGTGAAAAACTGCAATTTGGCATGATTCAGTTCTTCGGTTTTTTGTCGCTCCAACTTCGAAATCTGCACCTCCTGACGCAGCCGGAGCCGGTAGCGCAGGAACCGCACGACCCCATAGGCGAGCACCAGCAGCAGCACGGAATAGATCGTCCAGGCCCACCACGAAAGCCACGGGGCGGGGAGTATCCGCACTGTGAGCGTCCGCTCGTTGCTGCTCCACACGCCGTTTTCCCCGGCAGCCTGCAGACGGAATGTGTAGGTTCCCGGTGAAAGATTGCTGTATGAGGCGAAACGGTGGTGCGAATCGGCCGTAACATACTCCTTATCAAATCCGTCGAGCCGGTATCTAAAAATATGATCGCGCGGATTGGCATAGGAGAGCATCGAGAATTCGATGAAGAAGTTGTTCCGGTCGTGCGTAAGCGTCACGGCATCCGTGTAATCGATATCCCGGAGAGAGATGCGCGATCGTTCCCGTGCGGGAATGGTCCGTAACGAACGATTGTGCACCTTGAAGTCTGTGAGCACGATCGGCAGTCTCGTCTGGTGGGGCTGCGTGCGATTGTCGGTGAATATCATCAGCCCATTCGATCCTCCGAAAGCAATGCGTCCGTAATCGACCTGCGCCGAAGCGTTTCGGTTGAAGAAGAACGACTGCATGTCGGCCGATATAATATAGGTATTGATATGCTCGGGATTGCCCAGGCTGTCCGGCGAAAAGGAAAAGACCGAATTATTCGTGGTAATCCACATCCGGCCGTTTTCATCCCGGGCAATATTGCCGATACCTTTGTTTTCCAGATTCGGGAAAGCCGACACGGCCTTAAAGCTCCCTTCCGAAGGAATACGGACCGCAAGTCCGTCCGCAAAAGTTCCGGCCCAGATACACCCCGTATCGTCGGCCTGCAGGCAATAGACATGATCGGAAATCATGCCGTTGTCGCGTGTATACTGCCTCCAGGTTCCGTCTGCCGTACGGATATGCAGAATGCCCTGACCGTTGGAAGCGATCCAGACATCGCCTGCTTTGTCGCAACAGATGTCGAACACATAAGTCTGATCGAATGGCGTAGCGTATCCGAGCCATTCAGCAGCGGTGTGGAAACGCCCGTCTGTCGATTCGACGTAAATACCTAACCGGGAGCCTATCCACAGATTGCCGTGCGTATCCTCACACAGAGCAATCACGCAGTCGTCCAGAAAGTTCGGCTGGTTGAAATGATTGATCTGCCGAACCTTGTGCTGCGTTTCGTTATACACCCAAATACCGGCGTTTTGCGTTCCGAAATACAGTTCCCCGGTAGTCGAGCGGCGGATGATCGTATTGACGGTCGAAGTGTAAGGAAGCGACTTCAAATCGGGATGCTCGTGGTAATCGACGATTTTACCGCTTCGAATGTTGTATTTTATAAGGCCGAAATCAAGCAGCCCGAACCAGAAGTCGCCGTTTCCGGCGTAATACATACTTCGAACAGAACTCGTGTTGTAACGGGTTCTGATCGGTTCCAGCCGATCGGACTCGAATTTGGTTCCGCTGGTCTGGACCTTGCAGACGCCGCCACCCAACAAACCGATCCACATCAGTCCGTCACGGGTTCGAAGGATCGAATTCACCTCGTTATAGGGCAGGTCTCCCACGTTGTCGCCGGGAAAGAAATTCTGGAACGAATCGGGATTGTCGATGTCGTGGAGGATGCTCAACCCGCTGCGACCACCGATCCAGATGGTATTCTGCTCGGGATTTTCCTCAATATCGTAAATAATATCGTCGAGCAGCGAGTGCGTTCTGCCCGGCACGTGTTTATAATGCACGTAACGGGTCGGTCCCGGGGCCAGAGGATTAACCAGCCGCACCACTCCGGCGCCCCACGTACCCACCCAGATATTACCCGCGACATCACGTGCCAAAACATGTGCTTTACGCAGCACGGCATCGTCGCAAGCATAGGCGCGATCCTCACGGATATCATAACGCAACAAACCCTGATCGAAAGCGGCGATCCACAGGTTCAGTTTGTCATCCTTGATGATGGAGGTGACCGCCTTGACGGGACGACCCGCCGAATTGGAGATCGGGACGGGATGAAAATTACGGTCGAGCGCATTTTTGCGGAAAAGGCCCTTGTCGCCGCCGATCCAGATGCCGTTGCCCGTATCGCACAGAATGACTGCGATGTTGCAATCCGCCAACTCTGGATATTCGTCGGCCACGATGTTTCCCGAAACCTTGTCGAGCCGAAAAAGGCCGTGCTCGGTTCCGATCCACAGGTTCTTGTCGTGGTCCTCGGCAACGACATTGACGAACGTGTTGAACAACCCGTTCGAAACATCACGCATACCGTAGGTGATGGCTCCGTATCCATCGTAGCGGGCCAATCCGTTATAAGTTGGAATCCAGATATATCCATCGGAATCCTGATAAAGTTTGCGCACTTCGTTCGACGGCAGAATGTCGGAAGGTAACGGGGTGAAACGCACCTGAGGAAAAGACTCGGCAGCAACGATCTGTATCTCGGAAAGGACAAATCCGATGCAGACTATGAAAAAACGGGATATAAGAAAGCGACGATGCATAACGGGTATTTTCGGAAACTAAAGTATACATTTTTTTCGGGAAACACAACTGCATCCCGCCGAATTGTACGATCATTTGGCCGAAAGAGAACGGCGCAATACGGCTCAAAACGTCCGGACAACTGCAATTTCGCCTTTATTTCAATAAGGTATCCGTATACGGGAAAGAATCTTTCCGGAAAATATTCAACCCCGCGGCCGATAAAAATTCATTCTTTTGTAACTGCTTTCCCAAGTCCCCTAAAGAACGAACCGACCCTGATAACGATATGACAACAAAAACAGATCTTGTACGTCGAATAGTATCTTTGGCGTTTATGTTGCCGATACTCTGTGCCTGCGGCCGAAAATGGACGGTCGAGCCGCATGACACCTACTGTCTGATTCGGCAAGACGGAGGACAGACTCTGGGCTATTTCCCCGGATCCGGCGTCCGTATCTTATATTCCGACGGATACGCTTTCAAAGACCTGAACCGAAACGGGATTCTCGACTGCTACGAAGATTGGCGGTACACCCCGGAAGAACGGGCGGAAGACCTTGCAAAGCGACTCTCCGTCGAAGAGATTGCCGGATTGATGTTATACAGTTCCCATCAGGCCGTCCCGACGGATTCGGTAGGTTACTGGTCCTCGACCTACAACGGGACCTCACTCCGGGAAAGCGGACTTCCCCACTCGGCTGTTTCGGACAAACAGCGGAAGTTCCTCCGGGACGACAATCTCCGGGCCGTGCTCGTCGTCCGGGTTGAAAGTCCCCGCATTGCAGCCGAATGGAACAACAACATGCAGGCCTTCGTCGAAGGCCTCGGACAAGGCATTCCGGTCAATATCAGTTCCGATCCCCGGAATGAAACCCGAGCCTGGGCCGAATACAACGCAGGGTCAGGAGGAAAGATTTCGTTGTGGCCCAGTCCGCTCGGGCTGGCCGCTACGTTCGACCCCGAACTGGTCGAAAAGTTCGGACGGATCGCATCCGCCGAATACCGCGCCTTGGGTATCGCCACAGCGCTGTCGCCGCAGATCGATCTGGCGACCGAACCCCGGTGGAACCGGTTCTACGGTACCTTCGGCGAAGACCCCGATCTGGACACCGATATGGCGCGGGCCTATATCGACGGATTCCAGACCTCCGTCGGAGCTGCCGAGATTGCGGACGGCTGGGGGTATGAAAGCGTCAATGCCATGGTCAAACATTGGCCGGGCGGCGGCCCGGAAGAAGGCGGACGGGATGCCCATTTCAGCTTCGGGAAATACACTGTTTACCCCGGCGGAAATTTCGAGCAACACATCCGGCCCTTTGTGGAAGGAGCTTTCCGCCTCAACGGCAAGACACGAAAGGCCGCAGCCGTCATGCCCTATTATACGGTTTCCCACGGGGTGGACCCCTCGGGAAAAAAGGTCGGCAACGGTTTTAGCAAATATATCGTCACCGATCTGCTGCGGAACAGATACGGATACAACGGCGTCGTCTGCACGGATTGGGGCATCACGCACGACTATTCCAGCATCGAGGAGGCTGACGGCAAATGCTGGGGAGTGGAGGCATTGAGCATCCCGCAGCGGCATTACGAAGCGCTCAAAGCCGGAGTAGACCAGTTCGGCGGCAACAACGACAAAGGTCCCGTGCTGGAAGCCTACCGAATGTGGACCGCCGAATTCGGCGAAAAATCTGCCCGGGAGCGGTTCGAACGTTCCGCCATAAGGTTGCTGCTCAATATTTTTCGGACCGGTCTGTTCGAAAATCCCTATGTAGACCCGGACCGGACGGAAGCGACGGTCGGGAATCCGGAATTTATGCAAGCCGGTTACGAAGCGCAGCTCCGGTCGGTCGTCCTGCTGAAAAACCGGGCGGGAACCCTGCCCGCATCGACCCGCCGGAGCGTATATCTGCCCGAATGCGGACAATCCCGCCTACCTGTAGACACCTCTTTGGTCAAACAATATTACGAATTGGCAGAAAGCCCCGAAAATGCCGACTTCGCGATCGTTTTTATCGACGAACCCGACGGAGGCTGCGGATACGATGCGGCCGATCGGGAAAAGGGCGGCAACGGTTATGTCCCGATCAGCCTGCAATACGGCGACTACACGGCCCGCCACGCACGCCCCGAGAGTATTGCCGGCGGGGACCCGAAAGAACCGTCCATCGACCGGAGTTACCGCGGGAAAACCGTCCGGAGTTCCAACCGGGAAGAGTTGAAACGGGTACTCGGAACGAAACGGCAGATGGGAGACAAGCCCGTCGTGGCTGTCGTTTCCACGACCAGACCGTTCGTTCCGGCCGAATTCGAACCTTCGGCCGATGCCATACTGCTTGCTTTCGGGGTACAGCGTCAGGCCGTGCTGGATATTATCTCCGGCCGGCGGGAACCGTCGGCACTTCTGCCGATGCAATTGCCCGCAGACATGAAAACCGTGGAACAGCAGCATGAAGACGTTCCGAGAGATATGGTTTGTTATACGGACTCGGAAGGAAATACATATGATTTCGCTTTCGGGCTCGACTGGAAAGGTGTCATCCGGGATGCAAGAGTCGAAAAATACAAATAGTCAAGAAATCGCATGAAGAAGCTGTTTTCAATTATTGCACTTTGCCTCGTCGGTACCGCGACGAACGCCCAGGCCCCTTATGCCCAGTTTCAGGGCGGCATGATCGGCTGCATAGAGCCGCAGGGCTGGATCGAGGAATTCCTCCACCGCCAACAAACGGGACTTACGGGACATCCCGAGGCGATGTCCTATCCGTACGACTCCTGCCTTTGGGCGGGTGAGATCGGACGTAACACCGAAACCTACGGAAGCGACTGGTGGCGCTACGAGCAGACAGCCTATTACACCGACGGTCTGCTCCGCCTGGGTTACCTGCTCGGTGATCGGGAGATGATCGCCAAAGCCGAGGAGGGGATTCGCTACACGCTGGCCAACGCATCGTCCACAGGTGTTTTGGGCAACAAAGCGATTGAGTCGATGTGGCCCATGTGTGTCTACTTCCGGGTGCTGCAAGCCTATTACGAGCGCACGGGCGATCCGGCGATCCCCGCAGCCTTGGAAAGGCACTACATGAACTTTACGCAGGAGCAGGTCGAGAAATGGCGCAACATCGTCAGCATCGAGGGAATGTTGTGGACTTATGGCAAAACCGGCAATGCGAAGTTGCTGGATATTTGCGAAAGAGCCTACAATGGCGGAAAATTCGGGGACCTGACGCCCGCAGTCGCGGCCGGCGACGAACGGTTCGTCATGCATGGCGTCACCTGCATGGAAGAACTGAAACTCCCGATGCTGCTCTATGCTTATACGGGCAAACGATATTACCTGGACCTTGCACTCAACGCCGAACGCAAACTCACCCGCGACCACATGCTCCCCGACGGCGTTCCGGCCAGTGCAGAAGCGCTCGTCGGAAACGGGAACGTTATCAACAGTCACGAAACCTGCGACATTTCCGACTACACCTGGACGCTGGAGCAATTTCTCCTGACCACGGGCGAAGTCCGGTGGGCTGACAAAATAGAAAAAGCGGTCTTCAATGCCGGACCGGGAGCCGTTACCAAGGATTTCCGATCGTTGCAGTATTTTTCGTCCGTCAATCAGGTAATCGCAACGGGGCGTTCAAATCACAACGAATTCTTTCACGGTTCGACCTGGATGGCCTTCCGGCCGACGCATGAAACGGAGTGCTGCGCCGGAAACGTTCATCGTTTCATGCCCAATTACGTCGCACATATGTGGATACGCGGAAAAGACGGCTCTATTGCCGCCGCGCTCTACGGACCTTCGGCCGCAACATTCAAACTGCCGAACGGCCAACAATGCCGTATCGTACAGCAAACCTCATACCCGTTCGACGGAGAGATCGAGTTCTCCTTCGGTCTGAAAAACAGGACGAATATTTCGTTTCTGCTGCGCATTCCCACATGGTGCAGGGATGCCAAAATATATGTTAACGGCAAACTGTGGCGAGACGCATGTCCTGCCGGCACGTTCGTGACTCTCCGGCGCAAATTCAGGAACGGCGACCGGATTCGGTTGTGTCTCGGCATTCAACCCGCCATGAACACCGTTCCCGGACAGGGAATCTATGTGCAGCGCGGACCTTTGCTCTTCTCCTATCCTGTTCCTCAACGGAAAACAGCCGACCGGACGGTCTATGCGAATATGAACGGCAAAGTTCCCGGCAACCCCGAATTCGAATGCTGGAACATCGAGCCAGCCGGATCCTGGAACTATGCCCTTTGCTCCGATCCGGTCATACCCCTGAAGGTCGTTCGGACAAAATCCGCAGCCACAGGAAGCTATCCGTTCGATCCGAAACATACGCCCGTGAAAATCTCGGTTCCCGTCAAACAGATCGACTGGGAATTGGAAAAAGGACGCTACACGCCGCGTCTTCCGACCAAAGGGATAGCCTGCGCCGTATCCGACTGTATCGAATACCTCGAACTGATTCCCTACGGATGCACGGAACTCCGGCTTACTGTGTTCCCGCAATGCAATTAAGAATTCAAACCGAACCCGAAATGAACATTTTCCCGCTCCGACTTCTCGTCAACCGGACGATCCGAACCCTTTGTCCTGCACTCCTGCTGCTACCGATAGCCTGTAATGAAAGCGGACTCACGATCCGCGTCATCGATCCTTTGACCAATGTTCTTCCCGGAATCGTTTGCCCTCCTGCCGGGGACGATACCGTCCGCGTGGCCCGCGGCGAGAACGCCGTTCTGCAATTCGTTATCTCCGCAGACGACTCCGTCGCGGCAATGAATCCTGTCCTCCGGAGTCTCAAAACAAAGCAGGGAGCTTCGCTCGACAAAGCCGTTCTGGGCTGGGTCCGGAACGTACAGGCTTCCCACGCCTACGTGCCGGCGGCCCCCGACGCCCTGCAATCACCGTCCGGAGAATATCCCGATCCCATTCTGACCGACACCACCGTATCTATCGCCGCAGGCGGGACCGCTTCTCTCTGGTTGGACATTCCGATTCCGGCCGATGCCGAAGCGGGGCTTTACGAAGGATCGGTACGCATTTCCGGGCTAAAGAACGGAAAACGGATCGTTGCCGACCGACAATTCACCATACAAGTTTATCCGGTCACGCTTCCCAAGCAGTCGTTATTGGTTACCAACTGGTATTTCCCCGATAAATTCTCTTTTATGAACGACAACGAATACGTGGAGGACGATTCACCGGCCTATTGGGAATGTATGCGGCAGCTCGTCGAAACCGCCTCGGCCTATGGTCAGAACGTCTGGTTGCTCTACGAAACGGGAACGCCGGTTCCGACAGCCGATGGCAAAGGACTGACGTTCGATTTCTCACGGATGGACAAAACGATCGAATTCCTGCTCCGACATGCCGACGTACGGCTGATCGAGGCCAACCATTTCGCCAAGCGATCCCACAACGGATGGACCGATCCTTTCTGGGCCAACGTACCGGTCCCCGACGGCGAGGGCTCCTATGTTTACCAGCGTCTGCCTTATGACGACCCGCGCGTGCAACAATACATCGCAGCGTATTTCCCGGCTCTGCAGGAACACTTGCGTTCCAAAACGATCAATGACGGAAGCGGCCGCAGCTGGCTTGACATCTACACACAACACATTGCCGACGAACCGCTCGACGAAAATAAGACCTCCTGGGAAGGATTGGCCCACCAGGTAAAACAGGCTGCCCCCGATATCCGAATCATCGAAGCTTACCGCTCTTCGTCCTACGACCCGGCGCTGATCGACATTCTGGTGCCGCAACTCGACGAATTCGCTTGGGAAATCTATCGGACAATGCCTGCCGGACATAGTTGCTGGTTTTACACTTGCATGTATCCCCGGGGGAATTTCGCAAACCGTTACGTAACACTGCCGCTCATTAAGACACGCCTGCTGCATTGGATAAACTACAAATACGGCTCTCCGGGATACCTTCACTGGGGCTTCAATGCATGGGGAGCGAACGGCGATCCTTTCGGGGATGTTTCCGCCCCCGCCAATGACTGGCCCGGCGGTGACTCGCATATCGTCTACCCCGGTTACCGGAAACTCTATCCTTCGATCCGGCTGACTGCCATGCGTGACGGCATTCGCGACTACGACCTACTGAAAATGGTTGAGGCCCGGGATTCAATCCGTGCGCAGGCTTTCGTCAATGCAATCATATTCGATTTCGACCGGTACGACACGTCAGTGTCCAGATTCCGGCAGATTCGCCGGGAAATATTGGATTTTTTGGAAGACATGCATTAATCGGAATATTCAAGCAGTCAATCTCTGATTCAGTTCAGCAGATAAAATAATCCCGTTTGTCAGTTTTCGGTCGGTATTCATGACATCGGTTAAAAAGGCGTTCGACTCGGGAGCGATCCCGGCCTCGCAGAGCGAGCACCTTTCGTATGCCGAAAAGTTTTTCGGCATACAAAGGTACAGCTCGCTGTTATCTGGCGATAACAAAAATCCGCGGCGGAAATTTTTTGTGAAAACTTTGAAAAACCTCCGCTACGGCTTTCGAGGACGGGTCTTTCCCGGTTGCAATATTACAACCGTCCGGGCGCCAAAACAAGCTCTAGGTGCGGACTGGAGCGGTCGTGGCCGGACATCAAAACCGAGGTATTTCAGTCGGTGGTATCCTGCATCATGAAAGGTAGGTTTTCTTGTTCCGTTCATTATTCCGATATAAACTGCGTGAAGCAGAAAATGGTATTTTGAATGGTTTAAACCATAAAACCAGACACACACGCTTTACAAGCATAAAGCGAACGTTCAATCTTAAAAACATTGTACCATGGATTCATTAAAAGAAACTGACAAATCCGCAATAGAACCTCCGAAACGTTCCCGTATCGAAGTCGACGAAGAATTGATGCGTCAGATGATTGCCGGACAAGCTCCTTTGGATTCGCCAGTCGTCCGCCGGATTCCCGAACCGGAAGAGGCAGATACGGACACTCCCGAGGGAAACACATCGGAAACGGCATCCGGAGCATCGGCACCGGCTGCTGAAAAAACAGACGTAAACACCCAAACGAGCACGATAAAAGAGCCTTCCGGATTCCGTCGTAAAAAGATCGCGCTGCCGGATTTCGAACGCACCTTCTTCGCTCCGGTAGATTGCCGTAACCGCTCGGCGATTTATGTCAGTGCGCAAACCAAGCGCAAAGTGTCGGAAATCCTCCACCTGTTGGGGAATGAAAGCACAAGGCTTACGGCCTTGGTCGACAATATGCTGCGATTTGTCATGGACATTTACCGCGACGAGCTGAATTATCTCCACGAGAAGAAGAACAATAGACGACCGTTTTGAACAGACAATGCGAATTGGAACGGCAGAAAGAGTTATTCCGGCAGATGGACAGACAGTCAATTATGGATGCAGGCGATTTTTCAGATAAAGGGATAAAGCGATGCTTAGAGAAATATTTCTATATTTCTGCCAATCCGAGTATTTCAATCTGCCATCCAAAAGGCGGCGTGGGAAATCAACCTTCACGGTACTGCTCGCCAGTTACCTGCATTACACTTTGAGGCATGACGTGCTTGTCGTAGACTGCGACTATCAAAGTTCAGATATGCGTGCTGTGGAGCAAACGCCCGTTGGGTGCCGTCCGGGGCGCAGAAAGCCTCCTTTTCCGACGGTAGCGTTCAGCAAAATGCCGGGGATGGAAATACGCAAGGCTCGCCCTCTGGGCGATTCGCATGGCCTTGCGTATTTCCATCTCCGGCGATAAATTCCCTGCCGGCGGGAAAACTTACATCGAAAATTACCCTGCC
>ERZ780148.1702-NODE-1702-length-14349-cov-5.077935_pt1 | contig 14349 bp, 9 predicted proteins | sample MGYA00510984_ERZ780148 | MGnify/ENA primary metagenome ERZ780148 (study PRJEB29588, sample SAMEA2160902) | human gut metagenome | biome: human gut; feature: human-associated habitat; material: faeces | place: Denmark | collected 2008/2010 ...
CCGCCGCCGATGATCGTGGTAGCGTCAGCAGCTGCGAGAGCCTCGCACACAGCAACGGTGCCCTTCTTGAGAACGGGGTTCTCAAATACGCCCATCGGGCCGTTCCAAACAACGGTCTTAGCGGTCTTTGCAGCCTCAGCGAACAGATCCATGGTCTTGGGGCCGATATCCAGACCCATCATGTCAGCCGGGATCTTGTCGGAATCAACAACGGAAACCTCGATCGGAGCGTCGATAGGATCAGGGAACGCCTTAGCGATAGTTGTATCAACGGGCAGGAGGAGCTTCTTGCCGAGCTTCTCAGCCTTCTCGATCATCTGCTTGCAGTAGTCGATCTTCTCGTCGTCAACGAGGGAAGTACCAACCTCATAGCCCTGAGCCTTCAGGAAGGTGTAAGCCATGCCGCCGCCGATGATGAGGGTGTCGCACTTCTCAAGCAGGTTGGAGATAACGTTCAGCTTATCGGCTACCTTGGCGCCGCCGAGGATAGCAACGAAGGGACGAACGGGGTTCTCAACGGCGTTGCCGAGGAACTCGATCTCCTTGTTCATCAGGTAGCCTACAGCGGTCTCCTTCATGAACTTGGTAACGCCAACGGTGGAAGCGTGAGCTCTGTGGGAGGAGCCGAATGCGTCCATTACGAAGATGCCGTCGGTCAGGTCAGCCAGCTCCTTGCTGAACTCCTCGCCGTTCTTGGTCTCTTCTGCGCCGCGGAAACGAGTGTTCTCAAGGACTACGATCTCGCCGTCCTTCATCTCAGCAACAGCCTTCTTTGCGATGTCGCCTGTTACCTTGTCGTCCTTGGCGAAAACTACCTTTGTATTTACAAGCTCAGCCAGTCTGTCAGCGGCAGCCTTCAGGGAGAACTTCTCCTCCGGGCCGTTCTTCGGCTTGCCGAGGTGAGAGCAGAGGATAACCTTTGCGCCGTTCTCGACCAGCTTGTTGATGGTCGGGAGAGCTGCGGTGATACGGTTGTCGTTGGTGATCTTGCCGTCCTTCATCGGTACGTTGAAGTCAACGCGGACGAGCACCTTCTTGCCCTTGACATTCAGGTCTTCTACATTCTTCTTGTTCAGTTTGCTCATGGTTATTATTTCCTTTCATAGTGAAATATTGAACATACTTGGTATAAAGTACTTTCTAAGCCGCTTTCCGTTCTGGCGTCCGGACTTTAGCTCCGGGCTGTTGAAATCCATCGCGAAGCGATACCGAAATTCCGAATTCTTAATTCCGAATTCCGAATTACTCTCAGTACAAAATACCCTACAGATTTATTTTACTATATTTCTGTAAAATTTGCAAGCCCTTTTTTATATATTTTCTGCATTTTTCGTGACCTAATTGTGTTCACAATGCCTATACGTCCTCCGGGGCGCCGTAAAATCCGGCGGCGGAGCGCATTTTTTCTTCCATCTCCTGGGCCTCCGGGAGCAGGGAAGCCGCTTTCAGCGGCTCCCCCGAGCGGAAAAGGTCGGTCATGGCGCTGTAGTGGGAGTACAGCCCGTACAGCGCGAGGTTCCCGGTGGAGCCCTTCATCGTGTGGACGCACTCCAGCGCATTTTCCCAGTCGCAGGCGCGGCATAGTTCCGTGAGCTTTGCGATGTCGTTCGCGCGGATATAAATTTTCATGCAGGAAAAGTAGAATTCCTCGCTGCCGAGGAAGCGCTCCTTTGCGTTTTCAGAGTCGAAGCCCAGTTCGCGGAGCTTATGAAAATCAACCATGCCGTGCCTCCGTTCACTCTGCTGAGTCCTCGGCCTCGTCCGCTTCGTCCGCGCTGATGTTGGTGGTGAGCCACTCGCTGTTCAGGCGGCACAGCAGGCGCGCGTCGATGTATGCCTGGTCGAGTGTCAGAATGGTCTGACCCTGGTAGTTTCCGGACTGGGTCTGCTCGACGACCAGCGCAACGTCGGGCTTTTCCTCATCCGTCAGGCACAGCGGGAGCATAAGCGACATCGTGTTGCGCTTCGGGAAGTAGGACGGTATCGCGGTCTTATAGTTGCGGCTGACGCGCTTCTTGGCAAGCTCGATGGAGTCGCGTATGCGGTTCTGGATACGCATGAACAGCCGGTCGTTGCCGCTCACTATCTCGCGGAGCTGTGCGTAAAGCCCGCGCTTTTCATAGCCGTCGGCGGAGCGTATCTTCGCGGCAGCTTCGCGCGCGTCGGGGCAGTCGGTGAACTGCTCCTCGAGGAACTCCAGCGGCAGGCGGCTGATGTTGTCTATTATTATGTGGTCGAAGTCCGGAAGGAGCTGCTTCGAAAGATCGAAGAAGAGCTGCTCGCCGTGCTCGAAGTACACCGCCGGCTGCGGAAGCGGGCTGAAATAGTTGACTATCTGCTTGCCCAGGGTGCGGTTGGCGGCGGTGCAGAATCCGGTGAATTTCCACTCGGTCTCGCAGCCCGGCTCGTTGGGTGCGAAGCAGGCGTAGATGTCGTCGTAGTGCTTGTCTACAAGTCCTGTGTTGAAGCACGCGAATTTCTTGTCGCCGGAAATGCACACCTTGTTCTCCCGGGTCAGGCGGTAGAATGTGTATTTGATATACTGTATAAGTATATGGTGGTCGCTGCGGCCGGAGCCTTCGAAGTCCCAGTTTTCGGCGACAGCCTTGTCGGCAAGCTCCGAGAGGAAGGAGTTCCAGGAGCCGAGGTACGCGAAGTTCTCAAGCTGGCGGCCGGGCTGCACCGTGCGCGGAACGGAGTCGCGGCTGATGGTGTCGACGAAGCTCAGGAACCACGCCCTGCCCTCGTACGCGGAGGGCTTCAGGGTAAGCTCAACGTAATTCCCGTCGGTGCGCTGCCAGCGGCAGGGGAAGATTATCTTGCCGTCGTAGAAGCGTATTTTTCCGGTCTCCTTGGCTTTCTGGAAGTCCTCGGAGATATCTCCGCGAAGCTCCGAGATATCGCGGAACACATTTATGCGCTCGAGGTACTGCGCGAGTATCATCAGCGGCTTGGACGGCAGGTTGCAGAAGTCCTCGAGGTTCCCCTCGGGTATCTCCACCTCGCCGGTCTTGCCGACGTCCGCGGCGTTGACGCTGCGCGGAGCCTCCGTGCGGAACGCGGAGACCCTGGGTCCTGCGGGAGCCGCCTGGTACTTGTCGGAGCGCCTGATGGTCACCATCACCTGCGGAACTCCGCCGAGTACCACGTCGCTGAGCTCCAGATAGTCCATCTGGGCGAGCAGATCCTTCATTTTAAAGAAACCGTAGCGGCTGCGGTCGATGTGGTTATCCGAGAGCAGCTTGCTGACAGCCGCCATATGCTGCGGGATATCGTACGGGAAGTTTGCAGTGAGCAGCTTGTATACTTCCTCCTTGTCCTCCTCGCTGACCGGCGTGGGCTGGACGGAGGGGCGGCGGTGTGCCTGTACGGTGCTGCTGTATATCTGGGTCTTTTCAAATGAGAAGTAGAGGCTCTTTCCGCGTGGGCTGATGTTCTTTGTGATTATACCGTTCACAAGGTATCCGTCGGTGCAGTAGCCTATCGGGAACACGTACCGGTCGTACATGAAATCTAGCTTTCCCTCGTCCTTTGCGCGGGAGAAGCTCTCGTATATCTCCTGCTTCATCTCCTGGACGGTCAGCCCGGTGCCGAGCACCTTTGTCAGCGCGTAGAGCGACTGCTGCGACATCTCGATGATGTCGTCGTTAAGTATGATGTTCTTGTTGCCGAAGAAGCTGTCGGCGGGGTGTCCGGATTCGCCGGAGCCGTGCCAGCGTTTCACGATGACGTATGAATCCTCGTTGTACCTCGGGGTGCCGAAAAGGTCGGGCGCGGCTTCTATGAGCTCGTGGAAGTCCGAGACGCCCAGCTTTTCCAGCGTGTAGCCGTTGGTGGCAAGCCATTCTTCAACTCTAGATATGCGGTAAACTCCTTCATCGGGGAACTGCTTGAAAATGCAGCTTCCCAGCTCCTCTGTAAGTTCCTTGGTAAGCATTTTTATCCTTTCCAATAATAAATTTATTCATGTGTTTCTGTGGTCTCTGCTGTAAAATCTTCTAGGTCCTCAATATAGTCATAGTCTTCATATGAGATATAATTTACCATTTCTGTAAGCTCTTCAACGTCCTTGTCCTGCTGGAACAGCCCGTCTATTTCCAGACGGAAGCTCTTCATTCTGCTGTCTGAAACGAAGCTGAAATGAGACACCGGTATACTCATAGATTTGTATGCGGCGATAACGGTGCGGCATTCCTGAGCGAATTCACGGGCGCTCGAATATGTACCGCTGAACTCGACGGCGATATCGACGATATCCCCTTCTGAAAGCGTATCCCAGGACTTGTCCGCGCCGGAAGCGAGGTCTGCGTTAACCGTGAGCGTTGAGATATCCGCGGTGCGGCACAGTTCCTTGTAGCTCTGCTGATAGATCTGCGCGGCAACGACCCTTCCGCTCTGCTCCTCGCGTATCTCGACGCCCTCCCTGTTGAGCGCCGCTGAAAGAATGCACCCGGCGACCGCCACGGCAGCCGTAATGCAGACGCAGGGGACGTGTATCCTCAGCCGCCTGCCGGAAACGAACCAGCTCAGCAGAAGTTCCGCGCCGATGAACACCGCCGATATCGGAGCCAGCTTCGCGATAAGCAGGAAATCCGGGCTTCCCGAGAGCAGCACGCACAGCGTCACGATCCCGAGGAATACGAGCGTCAGCGCGAGGCTCACAAGTCCGGCTCCGCTTTTTACGGTGCCCATCGTGAATTTAAGCGCCCTCTGCGGGAGCTTCTGCGGCTTTTTGCGCGGCGCGGAGCTTCTCGCTCCGGTCTGCTGGAGCACCTTGTCGAGCGCGTCGAGTATCTCCTGGTCGCGGCGGGCGGTCTCCTGCTGGGCAAGCTCCGCCTGGCTCAGAATGTCGTCCTCCGGGAGCGCGCCGGGCATGTCCGGCATGCCCGGTATTCCGGGCGTTTCCGTTATGTCCGCAGTATCCGGCTGAGGTTCCTGCGATTCCGTTATCTCTTCGGTGAACTGCGCCGAGAACTGTATCGACGAAAGCTCCGGAGCGGCTCCGTCCCGTGGCTCGGTTCTACCTGCTTCTTTGGTTGGAACAGCCATTTTTTTGACCCTCCTCTCTGTAATGTGATGTCAATTATGTGAATTATGCCTGGCAGACTATACTCCACCACATTAATTATAACAAAATACGCGTGCCCTGTCAATGGGAAAAAAGCCGAAAAACCGCGCGGTCAGGGGAAAGCTGTAATTTCAGAACCGTTTTGAAGCGGAAAAATATAGAAATCCCCTTTACAAAATAAAATAACTATGTTATAATAACAATGTTATTTAAAAGAGGCGATACATAATGAGACAGGAAACGGCGGGCGTGACCGAGGCGCTGCTTGAGAGCGCGAAGAAGGAATTCCTGAAATACGGGTTCCACGACGCGAATCTCCGCAGGATATCCGCGGACAGCGGGGTCAGCACGAACTCGATATACACGCGGTTCGGGGACAAATCCGGGCTGTTCAGCGCGGTGGTGAAGCCTGCGGCGGACGGTCTTATGGAGATATACCTCGGCAGCATATCCGAAGCCTCGGTGTGCGGGAGCGCAAATACCGCCATCGACATGGGGGGCGACGGCACCGAGCAGGTGCTGAAATACATCTACGACAACCTGGACGCGTTCCGGCTGATATTCTGCAATTCCGCCGGCACGGAGTATGAGGACTATTTCGACCGGCTCGCCGAAACAGAGGAGAAGTTCTACCGGGAGTTCGTCAGGAAATACGCGAGGGAGCCGCAGAAAATAAGCGATTTCTTCATACACGTGGTCTGCCGGACGGGCTGGCAGTACGTGTTCGAGGTGATCTCCCACGATATCCCATACGAGGAGGCGCAGGGCTTCATGAAGTGCATTCGCGAGTACAGCTTCGCAGGCTGGAAGCGCGTCATGGAATGACGGAGCGCGTATCGGTCCATATTTTAAAGCAGTATCCGTACTGCTTTTTAAATAGCATGGAGTTAGCTAAATCTAACTCCGACAGATAAGAGGAGGTCTTGTTGTGAAACAAAAGAAAAGGAATTCGTTCGCGGTGCTGATGGACTATGCGGGCAGCCACAGATTCCTGTCCTACGCGGCCATAGTGCTGGCGGTGATAAGCGCCTGGACGGCGCTGATACCGTTCTACGATATCTGGCTGATAGTCCGGGAGATACTCGAGGTGCGCCCGAACTTCGCCGAAGCGGTGAACATCGGAACATACGGCTGGCAGGCAGTGGGATTCGCGCTGATATCCATGGCGTTCTACATAGCGGCTCTGATGTGCTCGCATAAGGCGGCGTTCAGAGTGCAGGCGAACATGCGCATCAGCATGATGAAGCACATCATGAAGCTCCCGCTCGGCTACGTGGGCGCGCAGGGCACAGGAAAGATACGCAGGATAGTGGTCGATTCCAGCGCGGCAACGGAGACGTTCCTCGCGCACAACCTGCCGGACAAGGCGGTGTCGTTTGCGACCCCGGTGGGTCTGCTGGCGATGATGCTGTTTTTCGACTGGCGGCTCGGGCTGATATGCCTTATTCCGGCGGCGGTGGCGTTCATTCTGATGTTCACGCTGATGATGGGCCCGAAGATGGCGGAGGACATGAAGCAGTATCAGAACGCCCTCGATACCATGTCCGCCGAGGCGGTGGAGTACGTCAGGGGCGTGCCGGTGGTAAAGACCTTCGGTCAGACGGTGTTCTCGTTCAAGCGCTTCAAGGCGGCTATCGACGAGTACGAAAAGTGGACGCTCGGCTACACGAAGAACATGATGGCTCCGATGGTGGCGTTCACTGCTGCGGCTAACGCGATATTCGCGGCGCTGATAATCGCGGCGTTCGCGCTGACCGGGCAGGGAGTCACCGACGAATTCGTGCTGAATCTTTTCTTCTACGTGCTGATAACGTCTGTGCTGACCGTCACGCTGATGAAGATAGCGTACGCCGGCGAGTCGCAGACGCTGGTAGACGACGCGCTGAACAGGGTGCAGGAGTTAATCAGCGCGGAGCTTCTCCCGGAGGCACAGGGCGCCGAAACTCCCGCGGAGCCGTCGATAACGCTGGACAACGTGGTGTTCTCCTATGAAGGTTCCGAAAATAACGCGATAGACGGCATAGACCTCAGCGTGAAGGCGGGTCAGCACATAGCGCTGGTGGGACCCTCCGGCGGCGGCAAGACCACGCTCGCTTCGCTCATCGCGAGGTTCTGGGACGTTACCGGCGGCAGCATACGCATAGGCGGCGCGGACGTCCGGAATATTCCGTCGGATAAGCTGATGCAGTACGTTTCATACGTGTTCCAGGACAGCAAACTGCTGAAAATGAGTATTCTCGAAAACGTGAGAATGGGCAGACCCGGCGCCTCCGACGAGGAAGTAATGCAGGCGCTGAAGGACGCCCAGTGCATGGATATAATCGAGAAGTTCCCGGACGGCGTGAACACGATGATAGGCTCCAGGGGAATATACGTTTCCGGCGGCGAGGCTCAGCGGCTCTCCATCGCGAGGGCGTTCCTGAAAAACGCGCCGATACTTATACTGGACGAGGCTACGGCGTTCGCCGACCCGGACAACGAGCGGCTGGTACAGCAGGCGTTCGAGAAGCTGTCGAAGGATAAGACGGTCATAATGATAGCGCACAGGCTGTCTACCGTCACGAACGCGGACCGTATCTGCGTTCTCGCTGACGGAAAGGTAGCGGAAAGCGGAACTCACGGCGAGCTTGTTTCTGCGAACGGTATCTACAGCCGCATGTGGAGCGAATACAACAGATCTGTAAGCTGGCAGGTCGGAAAGGCAGGCGTGTAAAATGAAACTCACAGAGAAATTAAAGCACAAATACGCGCTCTCGGACACCGGCGCAAAGGGAATGATACGCGCGGTGGCCGCCGTTACCGTATCCAACATCGTGCTCATGCTTCCGGTGGGGCTGCTTTATATGCTGGTCTCCTTCCTGCTTGACGGGGAGCTTCCCCGGGAGAAGCTCGGGCTGTTCATCGCGGGCATCGCGGGAGTGCTGCTTCTCATCGCGGCAACTACGCTGGTGCAGTACCGCGCGACGTTCTTCTCTACCTACGTTGAAAGCGGCGTAAGGCGCCGCACCCTCGCGGAGAAGCTCCGGAAAATTCCGCTCTCCTTCTTCGGCAGGAAGGATCTCGCGGACCTAACCAACACCATAATGAGCGACTGCGCCATCATCGAGACCGCGTCCTCCCACTGGATACCCGAGCTTGTCGGGTCGCTGATATCCACCGCCATCGTGGTGATAAGCCTGTTTTTCTTCAACTGGAAGATGGCGATAGCGGCGGTGTGGGTAATGCCGGTGGCGTTCATCATCGTGCTTTCCTCGAAAAAGGTGATGAACAGGGTACACGAAAAGACCATGCAGTACAAGCTCGACTGCCTGGACGGTATCCAGGAGGGGCTTGAGACCCTCCGCGACCTGCGCTCCTACAACATGACCGAGACCTACACGGAAGGCCTGAACCGCAGGATAAAGGCTGTGGAGAAGCACTCAATCGTTTCGGAGTTCTCGAATGCGGCGTTCGTTTGCTCGGCGCAGATGGTGCTGAAGCTCGGCATGGGCACCGTGGCGGTCGCTGGAAGCTCCCTGCTGATAAGCGGCGAGATAGACGTGCTGACGTTCTTCATGTTCCTGCTGGTAGTCACCAGAATGTACGAGCCTATGCTCATCGCGCTCCAGAACCTCTCCGCGATGATAAGCGCGGACGTGTGCTGCAGGCGCATGGACGAGATACTCTCCCACGAGGAGCAGACCGGCAGCGAAACCCTCGCCAACAAGGGCTGCGACATCGCATTCGACCACGTTGCGTTCTCCTATAAGGACGGCGAGCAGGTGCTCTCCGACGTGAGCTTCACGGCGAAGCAGGGCGAGGTCACGGCGCTCATCGGCCCATCCGGCGGCGGCAAGACCACGGTCTCCAGGCTGGCGGCGAGGTTCTGGGACAACGACAGCGGAACCATCACCGTTGGCGGCATGAACGTTTCGGAGGTCGACCCGGAGAAGCTGCTTTCGCTGTATTCTATAGTATTCCAGGACGTAACGCTGTTCAACAACACCGTCATGGAGAATATCCGTATAGGTAAGAAGGACGCCGCGGACGAGGAGGTCATCGCGGCGGCGCGGCTGGCTCACTGCGAGGAGTTCGTTGAGAAAATGCCCGGCAAGTGGAACAGCATGATAGGCGAAAACGGCTCGGAGCTTTCCGGCGGCGAGCGGCAGAGGATCTCCATCGCGAGGGCGTTCCTGAAGGACGCGCCGATAATCCTGATGGACGAGGCAACGGCTTCGCTGGACGTAGACAACGAGTCGCTGATACAGGAGTCCATCTCGAAGCTGATACGCAGCAAGACGGTGCTGATAATCGCGCACCGCATGAGAACGGTGGACGGCGTGGACAAGATAGTCGTGCTGAAGGACGGCAGGGTAGCCGAAACGGGCACCCCTGCGGAGCTGAAAAAGGCAGGCGGAATTTACAAGCACATGGCGGATATGCAGCTCAGTTCAGAGCAGTGGAAATACCAGTAATGGAGGAAGAATATGAGTAAAAAACCGGCGCTTTCGGGCGTAACAGAAACAATGCTTCAGACGATATATGCCCGGGCGAAGGAGACCAAGACACGGGGCGCGATCAAGGACAGCAAGGCGGTGGAGATAATCGACAGCCTGGATTACGACTTCTCGCTTGCCGACAAGGATTCCGCGATGCACAACGGCGTTATCGCCCGTACCATAGTGCTCGACAGGCTTGCGGGGAAGTTCCTGAGGTTGCACCCGGGGGCGGTGGCTGTGAACATAGCCTGCGGACTTGACACGCGCTGCTACCGCATGAAGGGGTACTCCCACTGGTACAACCTCGACCTCCCGGAGACTATCGAGGTTCGCAGGAGCATACTCCCGCCCACCGAGAAGATAACCCAGATAGCCATGTCCGCAATGGACGACTGGGGCGGCGAGGTCGCGGAGAACGGCGTTCCGGCGCTGGTGATAATCGAGGGTCTGACGATGTACCTTTCCGAAGCGGACGTGCAGCGGATATTCTCGGTGATCTCAGCGCGGTTCGGGAAAGCGCAGGTGCTGGTGGAGGTCATGAACCCCGCGGTAGCAAAGCGATTCAGGGAGAAATCCATCGAGGGGAGCAAGGCGAAATTCACCTGGGGCGTGAAGAACGGCGCGGCTCTGGCGGAGCTGGTTCCGGATTTCACCCTCGTGGGAGACCACAGCCTGACCGAGGGAATGGCGGAGTTCATTCCGGCGTATAAGGCGCTGGGGAAGATACCGCTGGTTCGCAATATCTCCAACAAGATAATCGTGCTCGAGAAAAGATAATATGACTGAAAGCCCGGTGACGCATGGTTCCGGGCTATCGGGCTTTCCCATTGTTATAATCAACATATTTTTCGGTTAGTTTTGTCTAACTCTTTGTTCAGTCCTACAAAACGCGTCTATTAACGCGTATTTTTTCAGGTTTCATATTGACTTTTGTAAAATTGATGCTATAATGAACACGTGAACATTTGTTCAAATGATGGTAATTATGAAAGGAGCTGTGGTCATGTTTATTGATATCAGCGATATAAAGAAGAGCTACGGCGCGGGCGAAAGCAGGGTCGAGGTGCTGAAGGGAATAAGCTTCGGCGTGGAGAAGGGCGAGTTCTGCGTGCTTCTGGGACCGTCGGGAAGCGGCAAATCAACGCTGCTGAACATCATCGGAGGGATAGACGACGCGGACAGCGGCTACATCTCGATAAACGGCGAAAAGATCGAGAACATGAAGGAAAAGGCGCTGACCGACTACCGCCGCAGGCACCTGGGCTACATATTCCAGATGTACAACCTTATCCCGAACCTCAACATAAAGGAGAACGTTGAAACCGGCGCGTACCTCAGCGATCACCCGCTTGACGTGGACGACATACTGAAAACCCTGGGGCTGTACGAGCACCGCCACAAGCTGCCGTCCCAGCTTTCGGGAGGTCAGCAGCAGAGGTGCTCCATCGGCAGAGCCATCGTGAAGAACCCGGATATACTGCTGTGCGACGAGCCTACCGGCGCGCTGGACTACAACACCTCAAAGGAGATACTGAAGCTCATCGAGACGGTGAACCAGAAGTACAGCACCACGATAATCATGGTCACTCACAACGAAGCGATAAAGGACATGGCTGACAAGGTAGTGAAGCTGCGCGACGGAATGATACGCAGGGTCGTCGAAAACGACCGCAAGCTCACCGCCGACGAGCTTGACTGGTAATGGAGGCTGACGATGAGAAATCCGCTTAACAGACGGCTTCCGCGGGAGCTTGCAAAGGACTGGGCAAAATACGCGGCTATATTCATACTGATGGTGCTTCTTATCTCAATATGCTCGGGCATGAGGGTATCCAACGAGAGCCTGAAGCAGGCGTACCATGAGAGCTTCGATAAGTACGTCCTCGAGGACGGCCACCTTACGCTTGACAAGCCGCTTCCGGACGAGATGCGCTCCGTTTTCGAGGAGAAGGGCGCGATGAAGCTCTACGACAACTTCTACTTCGACGAGGAGACCCCGGACGGTCAGGTGGTCAGGGTCTACAGCCAGGAGGACGAGATCAATACACCCTGCCTTCTCAGCGGGGAGCTTCCCGCAAACGACAGGGAGATCGCGATAGACCGTGTGTTCGCGAAAAACAACGATATCAGCGTAGGCGACTCTATCACGCTGAAGGGCAGGGAACTGCTGATAACCGGTTTCGTGGCGCTCCCGGACTACAGCACGCTGTTTGAGCGCAACACCGATTCCATGTTCGATTCCGTGAATTTCTCGGTAGCGGTCATGACAAAGAGCGGCTTTGACGCCCTCGGGAGCCGCAATATGGAGTACAACTACGCATGGCTGTACAACGAGGCTCCCGCCGACGACATAGAAGCGGCGGAGCGCTCCGACAAGTTCCTCGACGTGGTGAAGGACGAGCTGACGGACTACGACGAGGCGATAGTAAAGGCACAGATAGACGAGCTGACCGACCGCCTGGAAAAGGCAGGGGAGGAGTACGGCGAGATATACAAGCGCAGTTTCGAGGACAAGGTTTCCGAGATAACCGACAACGCTGAAAAGGGCGGCAGGGAATATGCTGAGCTGTATCAGAAGTCTATCGAAGCCAAGCTGACCGAAGTGTCGGAGAAGGCGAGGGCAGGCGCAGCGGAGTACGCGCAGATAATGATGACCACCGGCGCGAAGCCGTCCAGAAGCGACCTTTCAGTCGACGTGGACGACTACACGTTCTCGCTCATCGAGGGCACGGTGAACGCTATGATCACCGGCGGCGAGGCGGAAGCTCCGTCCCAGCAGGAGCTGATAGACCACTATCTCGATCAGGTGAAAAAGCCGGAAAGATCCGAGCTTTCGATTGATGTGGACGATTTCACGTTCAGCATAATAGAGCGCTCCGTTGACGCGGCGATACGCGGCGGCGAGTACTCCGGTCCCACCGAGGAGGAATTCAGGGACGCATACCTTGATACCGTTGAGAAGCCCCGCCGCGAGGAACTGTCCGTGCAGCTTGACGATTTCCTTTTCGGCATTGTAGAGGACGCCGCCGACGCTGAGCTTAACGGCAGGGATTTCGAAATGCCCGCCGACGAGGAATTCGAAAACGAGATTGACAAGACCGGCATCATTTCCGTGGATAACTATATCCCGCGCTACCTGAACCAGGCGATAACCTTCTCAATAGAGGATATTGGCGGCGACGAAGCAGGCACGATGGTAATGTGCTACATGATGATAGCGCTAATCGCGTTCATATTTGCAGTCACCATCTCGAACACCATTACCGCCGAGGCGGGAGTTATCGGAACGCTGCGCGCTTCAGGCTACACCAAGGGGGAGCTTATCCGCCACTACATGGTGCTTCCTCTGGTCGTCACGCTGTTCGCGGCGGTGGTCGGGAACGCGCTGGGCTACACGGTCATGAAGGAGTTCTGCGTAAATCTGTACCGCAGCAGCTACTCGCTCACTGATTACGTCACCGTCTGGGACGCTTCCGCGTTCATTCTGTCGACGGTAGTTCCGATAGTGATGATGCTGATCATAAACTTCCTGGTGCTGACTTCCAGACTGAAGCTCAGCCCGCTGAAGTTCCTGCGGCACGACCTCCGCAGGAACCGCAGCAAGAAGGCGATGCGCCTGAATACCAAGATACCGTTCAGGACAAGATTCAGCCTGCGGATATTCTTCACGAACCTCCCGGGATATATCGTTATGATAATCGGAATACTGTTCGGCTCGGTGCTGATAGCATTCGGCGACCTCATGCCGCGAATGCTGGGCGAGTACCAGGATATCGTGACGCGGGACATGATAAGCGAGTATCAGTACATTGTCTACGACTGCGATGAAGCCGCCGAGGTCACGGACCCGGGCGCGGAGAAATTCGCGATGGCTTCCTACGACTACACAAAGCCGGGGTACCTCACGGACAGCATTACGGTCTACGGCGTGGTTGACGGCAGTAAGTTCGTTGACGCGGAGATTCCGGCAGGGAAGGCGCTGGTATCGACTGGCGTGAGCGTGAAATTCGGGCTAAACAGCGGCGACTCCATAACGCTGGACGAAAAGTACAAGCGCGACGCCTCGTATAAGCTTGACATTGCGGGAGTTTACGATTACGAATCCTCGCTGGCGGTGTTCATGAACATTGACGACTTCGCCCGCACATTCGGCGAGGAGGAGGGCTACTTTACCGGATACTTCTCGAACACGGAGCTTACCGAACTTCCCGATGACGACGTAGCGACGGTGATAACCGCAAGCGATTACACGAAGCTTTCCACGCAGCTCATGGTGTCGATGGGCGGAATGATGAACCTTATAAAGTGGTTCGGCGCGCTGTTTTTCATTATTGTGGTGTACGTGCTGTGCAAGCAGGTCATCGAGCGGAACTTCCAGTCCATAGCGATGACGAAGATACTTGGCTTCCGCAACGGGGAGATAGGAATGCTGTATATTGCTTCCACGACTATTGCGGTTATAGTGGGACTGCTGATCTCGATACCATTCATTGACGTTGCGATGAAGCTTATAGTCAACGGGTACCTCTATACGATGATGACGGGTTACTTGCCGCTTTCGATGAGCCCCATGACGTATGTTGTGATGTTCTTTACGGGACTTGGCTGTTATATCGTGGTGGCGTTCCTGCAGATGAGGAAGGTCGCAAGGGTATCTAAGAGCGAAGCGCTCAAGAACGCGGAGTGATGGGCGCGGTAAAAATATGTTGGTGAAAACTATAATTTAGCGGCGAATGTTCCGCTTACTTCAATCCCTAATCGGGAGTCAAGGGGGACGCGTCCCCCTTGCGAGTCGAGGGCAGC
>ERZ780148.1711-NODE-1711-length-14316-cov-4.113526_pt1 | contig 14316 bp, 17 predicted proteins | sample MGYA00510984_ERZ780148 | MGnify/ENA primary metagenome ERZ780148 (study PRJEB29588, sample SAMEA2160902) | human gut metagenome | biome: human gut; feature: human-associated habitat; material: faeces | place: Denmark | collected 2008/2010 ...
AAATTACGGACAAAAATTTAGCTGAGATGAGAGCTAATATGGATGAATCAGATTTAGGAGAATTTGATGCCTTTGTTGAAAAATACTGGGGAGATCAAATCAAAAAAGAAAGAAAAGTAAGTGCAAAAGCAGAAAAATAATAAAAAACATAGGAGGTGTTCTTAGAACATGAGTACACAGATGCTAAAATATATAATAATAGGAATAGTTGTATTATTTATTGGCGTCATTATAGCATATATTATCCTAAAGAAAATGATGGGTAAATCTGAATATGCAAAAATGAAGAAATTACAAGAAGGTACAAAAGCTGATGGATTTTCAACAGATATTATGTACCAAAAAATATACATAAGACTTATTAGGACACCTTTTCTAAAAAGATATTTATTTAAATTAAGAAGAAGACTTGAAATAGTTAATATTGATGATGAATATACAACCAGAAAAGAAGCTGCCCAAATATTAACAAAAGCAATTTTAATATTTTTGTTGATAGCAGGGATTACGATACTTATTACTCATAATAACTGGTTGCTAATGTCAATATTATTAATCTTTGAACTATTTATTGTAGATACAATAGTTCAAGGAATGGTAGATAAAATCGATAACAATCTACTTAAAGAACAAATAGATTTCTTTGCGGAAATAAGACATGCATACCATGAATATAACATGGTAGAAGAAGCAATATATCAAGTATCATTAGATGATGAAAAAAATGTATCAAAACAGGGTGAAAAAATATATGAAATATTATGTTCAAATGACCCAGAGACAGAACTAGAAAAATATTATGATGTAGCCCCAAATGACTATTTAAAAGAATTTGCGGGTATATCATATTTAACACAAGAATTTGGTGATAGAAAAGGAGACGATGGTTCTTCTTTATATCTAAAAAATGTTGACAACATTACACAAGAAATGCAGTTGGAAATATTAAAAAGAGACAAATTAAATTATGTATTTCAAAGTTTGGCATTTATTTCAATTGCACCAGTACTATTGCTTGAACCTTTAAAAGCATGGGCAGTTTCAAATTTTAATTTTACAACAAGCTTTTATAATGGAAAAATTGGTTTGGTTGCACAAATACTAATAGTACTTTTAACAGTAGTATCATACATAATTACAAGAAAATTAAAAGATAATGGTGGAGTTCAAGTTGCAATATCACAAAATGACCATCCTTGGCAAGAAAAAGTATACAAAGTTCCAATTTTAAAACAAGCAATAAATTGCTTTATACCTAAAGCAGGTACTAAAGATTATAGAAAAATGCAAGACTTAATGAAAGAATCAGCATCAAAAGCCAAAATGGAATGGATATATGTAAATAGACTTGTATTAACAATTGTGACATTTATATGTTCAATTATATTTTTCATAATATTACATAAAGTTGCGATAAACTATGTATATACTAATCCTACTACAAGACAAGAAGTTCTAGGTTCTTTATCAGAAAAGAATCAGAAGGCAGCAGAAGAACTTACAAAACAAGATAATTACTTCTTAGATAAGTTAAAAGGAAACTTAAAAATAACTCAGGCACAAGTAGAAAACGCAATGGTAAATTCAGTATATTATGAAGCAGATGACGAGAATTTAGAAGATGATGCTGCAAGAATTATGGACAAATTAAAAGTTGTAAATTCAGAACAAATGCAGTGGTTTGAAATATTACTAGCTTGTGGTTTTTCACTAATAGCTTATATGGCACCTGTTTGGATGATGTATTTCCAAAAATTTATGAGAAAACTCGAAATGGAAAACGAAGTAATGCAGTTCCAAACAATAATATTAATGCTAATGAAGATTGAAAGAATAAGTGTAGAAATGATTTTGGAATGGCTAGAGCGTTATGCTAATATTTTCAAAGAGCCTATTGCAAAATGTGTAAACAACTATGAGGCTGGAGCTTGGGAGGCATTAGAAGAACTTAAAAATTCTGTAACAAACCAAGATATGATAAGAATTGTAGAAAGTTTGCAAGCAGCAGTAGAAAAAATTCCAATAAAAGAAGCTTTTGATGAATTAGATGCAGATAGAGATTACCACCAAGAAAAGAGAAAAGATACAAATAACCAATTAGTATCAAGAAAAGGTTTAATAGGTAAAGGTGTTGGTTTTGCACCAATGATTTGCTTATTTGTTGGATATTTAATTATACCATTAGTAGTAATAGGTTTAACAAGCATGACAAGCACATTCAATCAATTAAATGCTTAATATGGAGGTTTAAATGGAAAATGTAACAAAAGCATTACTTATTGCAGCAGGAATATTATTTGCAGTATTGATACTATCCCTATTGGCAATGTTTGGTGGACAATTATCTGGTTATTATGCAGAACAGCATAATTCAAAAATTATAGAACAAGATGCAAAATTTAATGCACAATTTGAAAATTATAATGGACAAACAATAAGAGGAAATGAAATAATTTCTATTATGAATAAAGTTGTAAATTATAATACTTCAATAGCAGATATGGAAAAGTATGATAAAGTAATATTATCTATTGATCTAAAAGGGTATCAGAATAGAGCTAATGACAACTTTAAATATAGTGATTCTGATACCAGCATCTTTCAAGGAAAAATGTCAGCCAATATTTTAAAAAATACTGCTACGAGTGATGTAAACATTCGAGATGTAGCAAATATTTCAGCAGACCTAATTAATGAGTTAGCTAGTGCTGGAATATCAAATATATCTGATGCTCAATTACAAGCATTGTCTGCAGATATTCAAAATATTGCAATTGACTCACAATTATCGTCTAATAGAATATCTACACAAGAGAAAGAAAGTTTGAAAACGACTAGAACTGAAAAATTACAAAATATTTTAGGAAAGAAAAAGGCAAATGATTTATCTGTTTCACAGATGAATACATTGGTAAATGTAACAAAAAGATATTATCAATATACACAATTTAAAAGAGCAATGTTTAAATGTACAGGAGTACAACATAACACTTCCCAAAATGGAAGAGTTATTGGAATGACATTTGTAATTGTAGAAGAAAATGGAAAGGCAAAATTTGATTAAACGAAAGGAAAACATATATGGAAAATGCAGTTAAAGCGTTATATATAGCTGCTGGGGTATTGATGGCAGTAATGGTTTTATCACTAGCCGCTGTTTTATATTCAAGTTTACAAAGCTATGTAGAAGATACAAATAAACAAATACAATATACACAAGTTGATAGTTTTAACACAGAGTATCTTAACTATGTAAATTCTAATGATGGAAAAGTGCTAACAATTCAAGACGTTATTTCTGCAGCTAGTAGTGCATACGAAAATAATTACAACAAAAATCCTGATACAAGTCAGTGGAAAGCAGGACCTAGTACTTTATATGTTCAAGTTCTTTTAAATGGAAGACGTATTGACCAAACAATTAATGAAAACATGGTAAGCTTACTTGAAAGAAATAAAGATACAAAGTTTTCTTGTAAAGCAAGTGATGTTTTAATAGGAGATTCTACTGGTCAAGTTTACAGCATAAATTTTACAGAAATACATTAAAAAAAATGTTGCAAAATAAAAAATCAAATGATATAATGAGGTTAAATGATGAAAAAAATATTTATATTTTTAGCTCTTGTAGTTATTATTGTAGCGCTAGTTGGATACAAATTTATTTCTTATAAAAATGAGCAAAATCAGATTCAAAAAGAAAATCTTGAATTTGATAAATACAAAGACCAAGATGTAAATGGTATTGATGTGGCTTCATTAATAAATAAGGCAATAGATAGAAATACAAAAAACAAAGTTGAAAAAGATGATCAAGGAAATTTCATAGCAAATGACAATACTTCTATCGAAATAGAAGTATATATGACAGATAATGAAACAACATATAAAATGGAATCATTTTATAATGCTGGTACAGAACAATTTGTTCAATACTATGCGAATATCAACTTTAAGTGTTCAAAAGTAGAATACCATAAAAATGGTAAAATAAAATATATGCTTTTCGAACAAGAGAAAAATAGTTAATAAAGTTCGGCATGCAATACATATTGTCGAGATTAAAATAAACAAAAGTTAACAAAAAGGGGGGAAAAACTATGGAGAACGCAACAAAAGCATTGTTAATTGCTGCAGCAGTTTTAATAGCTATCTTAATTATATCTTTAGGATTAGTTGTTCTAGTAATGTTTTCTTGTCTTTCTATTATCTCTTCTCTAGTATAGTTTTTATCAAGTACACCATATACTGGACTGATTACTGGACTAGGCTTAAATATTCTGTCAGGTTTTGAACTAGTGGTAGTGTTTTCTTTAAATAAATCTTTATATTTATCAGTTCTAGCTTTTTCTGTTTCTTCTTTCTTCTTTTCCATTCTTGCACTTTCTAAAGCATTTACTCTAGTTCTAGCAGGTTTAACTTCCTCTTCATCTAGCATTGGAAACTTAAAAGTATTAGTTGTTTCTCTAGTAAATATTTCTCTTTCACTATATGTAGGAGTAGTATTAATTACTGGAGTTTCCCTTTTAATAGGTTCAACTTTCTTCTCTACTTTTACTTCTTCAATTTTTGGTTTTTCAACACTTTTTGGTTCTTCTGGTACATCCACGATTTCCTCGTCATAGAATATGTTTTTAATTTTTCCAAATAAGCCCATAAATACACCTCTTTCTTACTCTGTGTATGCATCATACTCATACACATCTAAAATATTTTTGCTTTCTTCTATTAAGTCAGGCTTTTTAATTTCATACTGAGTTTCTTTTCCTGCAACATCTTTATTTAGTGTTAACTCATTTATTACTTTATCATTATACCTAATAGAGGATAAAATTACAAGTGAAGAGTTAACTGCATCGTTAATATCACTTTCTTTTACTTCTACCTCTATGTAACTATAATTATACAACATTTTTATGTAAAAGTAACTATTTTTTCCTTTTCTTATTTCAATATATCCACTTAAATCATTATAATTTAATTTTTTACTATAATATAAACTATCATTTTCTATATAGTTTGGCTTAAATTTACTATAATATGCATTTATATCTATATTTAAATAATATTTGTTGCCATTATGGACTAGTGTGTGGTTAAATTCTTTTTCTTCAAGCATAGCAAAGTCTCTTGGCTTATAGTATTTAAAGCCCTTTGCACCTACGTTTGTATTAGGTACTGTATAGCTTAATATACCATAAGTATCACTTTCTATTTTCTCTACTCCCTTATCGTTAAAAGAACAACCTGTGATAAATAAAACTGACAACAATATTATAATTTTTTTCATAATACCCACTCACTTTATATAAATATTATAACAAATAAAACCATAAATTGGTAGTGTCTTTTTTTGTAAAATTATTTTACACTACTTTACACTTAAAATTTGATTACCTTTACATAATTTATGTTCTTACCCTTGGCAATAAATTTATTTTCATATTCAGTTCTAACATCTGCAAAATAGTTAGTACTCTTTTTTATTACATGATACTTGTTTGTTTTATAACTTTCCAAACTGTAGTTAAAAAACTCATCATTATCTGTTTTTTGCTCGATTAATTTGAAGTGCTTAAAAATTTTGTTATACTTATTTAAGAACACACTACTTGTTAGTCTTCTTTTTTCGTGTCTTTTTTTAGGCCATGGGTCAGAAAAGTTTAAGTATAGTTTACTTATTTCTTTATAAAATACTTCGTCTATTTTATAAGCATCCATGCATATAATCTTAATGTTAGTAAGCCCTTCACTTTGTATTACTTCTAAAGCACTTAGTAAAACACTTGGATACTTTTCTACTCCAATATAGTTAACACAAGGGTTTCTTCTAGCAAGTTCAATTAAAAATGAACCCTTTCCCATACCTATTTCAAGCTCTATTTTATGGTTGTTAGCAAAAACACTCTTCCATTTACCTTTGTAGTTTTCAGGGCTCTTTATAACAACACTACTATTTTTTACTACTTCTTCGCTTCCTTTTATATGTTTTAATCTCATAAACACTCACACTCCATAATAATTATACACAACTTTTATCCATTTGTCATATAATATTTTTAGAAAAAGGAGGAACTTTTATGAACCCAAATAGAGATATGTTCTATTCAAACTATCAAGCAGGAGGTTTTCAAGAACCAAATATGATTTATACTCCACCACAAGGTTACAGCATAAATCAAAATTATCAAGCATATGGACCTAATGTAATGGCTAACCCAAATATACAAAATACACCTAATACTTATATAAATGAATATGATGAGAGAATAAGCAAGTTAGAAAGGCAAATTAGAAGTTTAGACCAAAGGATAAGAAAACTAGAAAACAACTCTAGTATTGAAGAAGTAAATGACTCAAATCTTTATATGATTTAAAAGTGATGAACTACTCATCACTTTTAGTTTGTTATTCAGTTACTATTTCGTATGGATGTTCTACTGAGCCATCACCTGATTTATAAGTTAGATCCCCTTTAATTGAAATGGCAGGTCTTACAGCAAGGTGAGCAATATTTGAAGCATCAGGATAATGTATTCTTCCGTTTGCACCTATTCCCATAATATTCCCGCTATATGATGGTGCCCCATCAGCTGGTGTCATTAACCAGCCACTAAGTTCACCAATTATTGATTCATTTTTAGAGTTACCAAAATACCATACATTACTACTATTTTTATTAAAATCTCCTGTAAAAATTCCCCCAGCAAAGAATGCTTCATCTGCGGTCATCAATGCTACTGGATATGTAAGCTTAGCTTCATTATTTCTAACTGAAAAAGCATCTTTTTTATTAATACAATTATATGATGGAGCATAAGCATAATGGTTTCTATCCCAAACACTAAAATACATCCAATCACCTATTTTATACGAATTAAGGTCGCCCATTGTTGCAACATTTCTATCATTACAATATACTGCATCTCTGCTAAGATATTTTGTCATAGCAGATAAATTTTTTTCATACCACCCATCTATATATGTCTTAATTAGATTTGAATTTTCATTTGTTCTATTGTTTTCTAATGAACCACTAGTTCCATACATATAACCTAAATATAACGGATCACCCTTATCAATGCTATTAAAATTGCTTGTTCCAATATATCCTGTTATAGTATCAGGACTTGTTCCTGAATACAAGAGTCTTACACTTCCATCTTCATTTGTTCTTATTATTCTCCAGTACATTGGATCACCTTTACTGGCTATTTTAAATGTCTTACAGTTTACAGTTGTCCAGGCACCTTTACTACTATTACTTGAAGTGTAAGAATTACACTCGTCTATAGATGAGAATTCTTTAGCAGATCTTGCAAGAACACCACCCGAATATTTAACAGTTCCTAAAACTACCGTTTTATCATCTTGCCACTTTCCAAACTTTACCCAGTTGTGTCTAGCATCTCCTGCAAAATAGTATACATCTTTAGGAGTACTACCTGCTATGCTTTCTTTTGATTTATATAAAGTATTTACATTAGTTTCAGTAAATATTGTACTAAAGTCTGTTCTTGTTTTTATTGTTGGATTATCACTAAGTAATTTGTCATATATTTTAGGTTTCCCTGTACTTTCTTCAATAGCTAAAGTTCCACCCAACCTTTTACCCATATCACTACTTTGATCTTCATCTATACTTATATATTTAAATTCTACTTGATATGTTTGCTTACTTCCTTTTGGAATTACTACATCATATGCTAAAACTACATCTTTACTATTTTCTGTTTTAACAATATTTAAATAGTTATCCATATTATACCCAGTATCACTTGTTATTTTGTACTGAAGTGTATTTATACTTTCAAATGTATTAACTAACCCTTTTAATAAAATATTATAGTTAAAATCTTCTTTACTATTATTTGTTATAGTAAAACTTTTAACATTATTCCATCCAGGACTTATTGTTTCATCAGCAATACTTGATGTATCAGTAAATGTTATTGCTACATTTTTAGCAACTAAGTTTATGTCTTTCGGGTTTCCTACAACTCTTGCAGCAAAAAATGCAAGACTACAACTTATTGTAACTATTATTAAAGTTGTTACCACCACACCTACATCAATCTTTTTCATATATACCACTTCCATCTATATTATTTACATATTCTAATAAAATTATTATAACATTTCTATGAGGTTTTTTCAACATACTTTCTCATAGAATATTTTAATATAACATACATCAAATATTTATGGTATCTTTTAATAGGAAGGTGAGAACATGAAGGATATAATAAAACCAACAAAAAAGAAAAATGAAACAGTTTATAAATCTTTATATATTAAAGAAGATTTAGTTAAGAAACTAGAAATAATAGCAAAAGAACATGATACATCTTTTAATAATGTGGTTATAAGTTTATTAGAATATGCTTTAGATGAGTTAAAATCTGAAGAAGAATTAGTTAAAGAATAAGAATTAGTAAAAGACGCTAATTCTTATTTTATTAAATTCCCCATATTTTCAAGGAAAATTAAGTATATTTACATCACAAACTCGTATTTTCGTGCATTTTGCACGTTTTTGCATTGTTTTTCCGTGCATTTTGCACGAATTTACAAGTTACACACAAAAAATATCAAGTGTTAATAACTTGATACTTATAAACATCAACTCTCTTTAATTGCTTTTAGTTCTTCATAATACATAGTTTCTGCTACATAATAATATGGAAGTACATAAATTATTGGGAATATGAATAAGCATAATAGCGCCCATCCAATAAAACTTAATTGAAATACAAAGTAGTCCCATTTGTACCCGTACATCATGTCTTTACTCTTCTTTATAATATCCAACGCATTAGTATCTTCCCCATCAACAAATATAAAAGTACTCATTGAATAACTTAAACCTGCTATTATTCCAGGTATTATAAATAAGATACTCCATAAAGCAGTAAATATACTAATTAATATAGAAAGTAATATAATAGTCCACATTCTTTCTTTATAGAACTTAAATAAATCACTAATAGCAAAACTCTTATCTCTTACTACATTTAAAACATAATAACTTACTCCAGCTGTTAAAGGAATACTAATAAATCCATATATTGCATCTACTACATTATAATAGACATCATTATATATTTCAATTCTAGCCCCATCTATTAATCCATCAAATAAACCAAATACACTACTAATAGCCATAACTACCAAAAATGCTTGCCAAATATTCCACATATTACCGTTAATTTTCTCTTTTGCAGCCTCTTTTAATCTAGGTCTATTAATAATTCCATTCTTACTAAATCTAATTTCTTCTTTATTACAACATTCACATTTACCATTTATTAGTTCTTTTCCACACTTACTACAAAACTTTTCCATAATTTCCTCCTAAACATTAAATCTAAAGTAGCAAATATCCCCGTCTTGCATAACATATTCTTTTCCTTCAAGTCTAGCTTTACCTGCTTCCTTAACTTTAAGTTCACTTCCACAACTAATTAAATCTTCATAGCTCATTACTTCTGCTTTAATAAACCCTCTTTCAAAGTCACTATGTATAATTCCTGCACACTCTGGTGCTTTCATACCCTTTTTAAAAGTCCAAGCTCTAACTTCGTCACTTCCTACAGTAAAGAATGTAGCTAGCCCTAAAGTATCATAAGTAACTCTAATTAGTTTATCTAGTCCGCTCTCTTCTATACCAAGTTCACTTAAGAACACTTTCTTTTCAGAGTCCTCTAACTCAACTAATTCACTCTCAATCTTAGCGCACATAAGAATAACTTCACATCCATCATTCTTAGCATATTCTCTAACTTTATCAATAAACTCATTATTTCCAGTTACTAAATCAACTTCATTAACATTAGCTAAATATATCATAGATTTCATAGTAATAAGATTAAATGGTTTCAATATCTCTAGTTCATCTTCTTCAAATTCATGATGTCTTAACACTTCTCCACCAGATAAAATACTCTTACACTTTTCCATTAACTCTACTTCTTTTAAGGCTTCTTTATCTCTACTTGTTTCAGCTTTCTTTTTTATTCTATCAATTCTATTACTAACTATTTCCAAATCACTCATAGCTAATTCCAAATTAATTATTTCAATATCCCTAATTGGGTCAATATTCCCTTCAACATGTATAATATCTTTATCAACAAAACATCTTACTACATGTATTACAGCGTCTACTTCTCTTATATGACTTAAAAACTTATTTCCAAGTCCTTCTCCACTACTAGCGCCTTTTACTAGCCCAGCTATATCAGTAAACTCATATTGTGCACCAATACACCTTTCAGGCATATACATTCTTTCTAATACTCCAAGTCTTTCATCAGGTACTGTTACTGTACCTAAATTCGGGTCTATTGTAGCAAAAGGATAATTAGCTGCTAAAATATTTTTTTTAGTAATAGCATTAAATAAAGTACTCTTCCCCACATTAGGCATACCTATAATTCCTGCTTTTAAAGCCATATATAAAACCTCCTTAATATGTTAATGTTGGATAACTACCAATACCAATAGGTAGTCCAGTTATATAGAAACCTAATATTAAAATTACCCACATTATTAACATAACTATTCCATAACTTCTTAAATACTTAAATGTTCCAAATAATGTTACCTTATCACTCTTATCATACTTAATTAATAAAGCCAAATATATAACAAAGTAAGGTGTAAGAGGTGTGAATGCCATACTTATACTAGAACCTGCTACATATATAACTTGTGCAAACTCTGGACTAATACTTGAATTCATTAATGCCGGTACTACTGTACTAGACATAATCTTCCACTTGCTTAAAAGTCCAGTATATATAAGTCCACTTAATATACATATTACAAATAATAATAATATTAATCCTATTCCACTAAATTTAAACACATTTATTAAGTTAGTAAGAAGTGCTACAAATACAAGCCCTATATTACTTTTATCAAATGTATTAATAAATAAACTAGCTACAAATATTAAAACCAATATATTACCAATACCATCTAAACTATAACTTAAACACTCACTTATTTCCTTATCACCCTTAACTGTTTTAGCAACACTCGCATAAGTAAATCCAGCTATTATAAACAAGAATGTAACTATGAACACAAAACCTTGATTAAATAAACTATTACTTCCAAATAGTTTATCAATATAATGTGTTTGACTCGCATCCAACAAGCCCCCACTTAAAGGTAAACCAGGAATTATCATATAAATAATGATTAATATGTATAGTATAGATGCACCCATACTGCATACAAATCCTCTTAATTCTCTTTTACTAAAATTAACGTTATCTAGTATCTCTACTTCATCAAATTCATACTTACCTAAACTAGGCATTATTGTTTTTTCTGTAATTCTAGTAAGTAAAATAGAACCAGTTATTATTGCAACTAACATAATAAATAATTGAAAGAATATACCTATTTCATAAGTACTATCTATAACTTTAGCACTACTTATAGTTAATGTAAGTAAACTACTTTCTATACTAGTTAAAAACACATTTATTCCAGTACCAAAGCAAATACCTGTAAAACTAGCAATTATTCCTCCCAAAGGATTTCTATGTCCATATTTAAACAACATCGCGCCTATTGGAAGTAAAAGCACAAACCCAATATCTCCAAATAAACTTGATATAATACTTAGTAGTATTAATATATATGTAATACTGTTTTTCCTAAAACTTTGAGTTATCAAAGTAAAGAACGTTCTAGCTAAACCTGTTTTTTCTAGCACCCCTATACCAATAAGAATAATTATTAAATTACCTAGAGGTGCAAAATTAACAAAGTTATTTACTGTACTTGTAAGTATATACTTTATTCCGTCAAAACTAAACAAATTCTCTACTTGTATTACATTATTCTGAATAGTACTAGTATATTGATTAACCGTACTATATTCAGCTTGAAAATTAAATAATGATAACACAAAACTAAGAAGCATTACTCCAATTGTAAGCAATATAAACACAAAAACAGGATTTCTCTTATTTTTCATTTTCCACCACTTTCTTAAGTTTCTTTTCAAACTCTAATCTATCCATCATTATAGTTCTACCACAATTAACACATTTAAGCTTGATATCAACACCAAGCCTAACTATCTCCCATAAATTAGTACCACATGGATGCGCTTTTTTCATTATAACTATACTTCCTATACCATATTTCATAGTTAATCCTCTATTTCTATATTTAATATTTCTAATATTCTCTCTAAATCTTTATCACTATCATATGGAATTACTATTTTATTATTATTAATTTTAACCATAGTACCAATTTTCTCTCTCATGATACTCTGCACCACATTATGTCTTTCATCAACTTGAACATGTCTTTTAATAGGAACTTTCTTAACAGAATTATTATCATTAATTATATCTTCTAACTCTCTTACACTCAAGTTCTTATTAACAACATCTTGTGCCAAACTAAATATCTCACTCTCATCTTCAAGTTTACTAAGACATCTTGCATGTCCCATAGTAATCTTATTATTTAAAACTAAATCTTGTACTTTACTAGGTAATTTTAAAATACCAAGAATATTAGTTATATGACTTCTACTCTTTCCTACTTTAGTAGATAGTTCCTCCTGAGTAATATGCATAACTTCTATCATTTTCTTATATGCAAGTGCTTCTTCTATAATATTTAAATTTTCTCTTTGAATATTCTCAAGAAGCGCTATACTCATCATTTCTTCATCATTAAAGTCTCTTATAATTGCAGGAACCTCACTAAGTCCAGCCATCTTAGCAGCTATACTTCTTCTTTCTCCAGCAACAATCTCATATCCTTTAATACTCTTTTTAACAATGATAGGCTCTAAAATGCCATACTCTTTAATACTACTAGCAAGCCCTTCAAGTAACTCCTTATCAAACACTTTTCTTGGTTGATATGGATTACTTCTAAGTTCATTTAAATTAATCATTAGTATTTCATCTTTATTTGCATTATCTACAACATTCTTCTCAAACTCTTCTAGGTTAAAAGCTTCTCCACTAAATAGTTGTTCTAGCCCCTTCCCTAGTGCTTTCCTCTTGTTTTCCATTTCTTTCAATCACTTCCTTTGCTAAATTAATATAAGCTAAAGCTCCTCTACATTTTGGATCATATTCCAAAATTGGTTTTCCATGACTTGGTGCTTCAACAAGTCTAACAAGTCTTGGAATAATAGTATTAAATACTTTCTCTTTAAAGAACTTTCTTACATCTTCAACAACCTCAAGCCCCACTAATGTTCTACCATCAAGCATTGTAAGTAAAACACCCTCTATATCTAACTTTGGGTTTATCTTACTTTGCGTAAGTAAAATTGTATTTAAAAGTTGTGTAACCCCTTCTAGTGAATAATATTCACATTGTACAGGTATTAATACACTGTCGCTAGCAGCAAGTGCATTAGTAGTAAGAACTCCAAGTGCAGGTGGACAATCTATTAAAATATAATCATATCTGTCTCTTATCAAATCTATCTGTAACTTAAGTTGATCCCCTATTATAAAATCACTTTCTTTACTAGCCATTTGAATTAACTCTATCTCTGCTCCACTTAAATAAATCATAGATGGAATAATAGATAAATTCTTAAATTTTGTTTTAATAATAGCATCTCTAATATCACAATTATGTGTAATAACATCATAGATACTCTTATTAATATTAGCTTTATTAAGACCTAGCCCAGTAGTACTATTACTTTGTGGGTCTAAATCTATTAATAAAACCTTTTTACCTAAATGCCCTAAAGCACTAGATAAATTTATACTTGTTGTTGTTTTGCCTACCCCACCTTTTTGATTTACAAGTGATATAACCTTTCCCATAATACTACCTCGCTATAGAATATTTTAACACAAAAAACACTAACTTAAAAGAGATTATTAAAAACTTTCAAAATAATTTTTAATAAACCATATAATATTGGTTCACACACCTAAAATAAGACATTACTTTTTTAACATAATTATATCCTACATATTTAAGTAAAAACCCCATTCAGTTGATAGCAAATGGGGCTTTTACTTAAATTTCTATACTGATAGTTTAGATAAACTTTTAAAATAAATAATTACAAAGTCCGTTACTTCATCAACAGATAATCCTAACCAATTATTATTAGCTTGTCCTAATATTTTTCTATAACCAACATTATTAAATATTCCATCTAATCTTTTAATAATATCTTCTATGTTATTTTCATTCATAGTGTCATCTTTATAAATTAATATATCAAAACATTTTATTAATTTTTCCTTATCAAGCTTTTTATTTTTAATTAAATAGTAAAAATCAAATATATCTTTATAT
>ERZ780148.1713-NODE-1713-length-14302-cov-2.474205_pt1 | contig 14302 bp, 10 predicted proteins | sample MGYA00510984_ERZ780148 | MGnify/ENA primary metagenome ERZ780148 (study PRJEB29588, sample SAMEA2160902) | human gut metagenome | biome: human gut; feature: human-associated habitat; material: faeces | place: Denmark | collected 2008/2010 ...
TCCACAGATACACGCCGCTAAGCACGAGCAGCAGCGTCATAATCACAGCATACTGTTCATGGCTGCCTGTCACAACCGCGACAGGAACCGCGAACACTGCCGCAGCCGGGTGGATTTTCTCCGCAAGCGCAAGCTTCCTTATCACCCACGCCACATAAAAAAATCCCCAGAACGGCCAGAAATGTGTAACTGTTGTCGTAATCCATCCCGCCGTACCCATATCATGAAATGGAAAAATCAGAACCGCCGCTGCCGCGCACCAGTTCATCGTCTCCCCGCCGCCGAAAAGCCCGGACAGCAGAAGCGGCAGCGTCGCAAACAGCAGAAAATCAATGATTCTCCACAAAACCGGGAACTGTATCACATTGACCAGTACACACTCCGACACCACGCGCGACGTCCAGGTCAGATAGCGCTGCGTCAAATACGCCCACAGCGTCGTGTCTTTTGTGGCATCCCGGAAAAAAATGTCGTCCCCCGCCATCGGCTTCATCCCGGCGTGGTAGACCAGTCCGATCACCGCCACCAGCACAAACGGAAGGTATGCCGCGTATCTGCTACTCTTCCTCATACATATCATCCATCTTCGTACCACAGTTGCTGCAATATACAGCGCCTTCCGGCATCTTCGCACCGCACTTCGGACATTCCGCAGACCCCTGGATCCGCAGAACCTCGGCTTTCATACGCTCAATCTCCTCCACAGCTTCCCTGATCAGGAAAAACTGCTCTGCTTCTTCGCATTCTTCCTCATCCTTGTGCTTCTCATAATAAGAGCGTCCCAGCTCCTCATACTGCTTCTGCACATAGTCCTCCTTGGACTTGATATCCAGCTTTAACTTTGCGATCTCGGATACGTCCTTCGCCTTCTGGCTGACATCCTTCCCCGCACTTACCAGTGACTCGCTTAACTTATCAAAAAATTCCATGACGTTTTCCTCCCTGTTGTTTCCTTTTACCCAGTATAACGCCAATTTCCCTTTACAGCAATCGGAAAAACAGGAAAAATCTTTTTCTGCAAAATCTTTTCATGCTACCGCATGCAGATATACACAAGATAGACCACATAGAGCGCCAGCATCACAATGCCCTCGAAGCGGTCCAGCTTCTTCTTCGTCCAGGCGAACGCCCACACCAGTACGCTCATCGCAACCAGAATCACAATATCGATCACATTTTCCATGATAAATGTGATCGGACTGATCGTCGCTGCGATACCGAGCACAAACAGAATATTGAAAATATTGGAGCCGATCACATTGCCGAGCGCCATATCCAGCTCATTTTTGCGCGCTGCAACCACCGAGGTCACAAGCTCTGGCAGGCTGGTTCCACAGGCAACAATCGTAAGTCCGATCAGATTCTGGCTGAGTCCCAGCTTCGTGGCAACCGTGGATGCGCCGTTTACAACAAAATCCCCACCGAACTTGATCGCCACAATACCACCGACGATAAACACGATACATTTCCACACTGGCAATACCTCATACTCATCATCTCCGGCAGCAGCACGCGCTTTCAGTGCCGAGCGCACCATCCAGACCAGAAAAGCGACAAATACAATAAGAAGGATGATTCCGTCTGCCCTGCCAAGCTGCATTCCCAGATATCCGCAGACTAAAAGCAGGACTGCACAGACTACAGAAAACGGAAATTCTTTTTTTAACGTACTCTTTTCCACATAGAGTGGATTAAAAAGGGCACAGAATCCACAGACCACCATCAGATTAAAAATATTAGAGCCAATAGCATTGCTGACTGCAAGTGCATTATTGTTCGTTACCGATGCCGTAATACTGACCGCACATTCCGGAAGGCTTGTCCCCATCGCCACGATCGTAAGTCCTATAATGATTGAGGGCACTTTCAGCATCTTTGCCACGGAAGAGCTTCCCTCCACAAAAAAATCTGCTCCCTTAATCAGAAGCACAAATCCAACAACAAGCAGCACAACTGCCCAAAGCATTTCTGTCATAATAATCTCCATTCCTCTCTGTTTTCTCTACTGTAATTATTTTCTCAAAATTATCTCAACTTCCGGTAGTCCGGCACCTATCCCACAAACCCGAGATGCTCCAGCAGAATCTTCACGCCGATCAGCACCAGGATAATACCTCCAGCAAGTTCTGCCTTTTTCTTATAGCGGTTTCCGAAAAAATTGCCTACATAGACGCCGCCGATGGAGATACAAAACGTGGTGAGACCGATGATCGTAACCGCCTCCCCGATCGGATAATTCAAAAATGCGAATGTAATTCCGACCGCAAGTGCATCGATGCTGGTCGCCACCGCCAGGGCTAACATCGTCTTCACGTCAAAGCTGGCGTTCAGTTCTTCGTCCTCATCCTCTCTGGATTCTTTGATCATATTGATTCCGATGATCCCGAGAAGAACAAATGCGATCCAGTGATCGATGCTTGTGATATACTTTTCAAACTGACTTCCTAAAAGCCATCCGACAAATGGCATCAATGCCTGAAATCCTCCGAAAAATAACCCGATCACAAGTGCCTGTTTTTTGTTGACCTTTCGCATCCCGAGTCCTTTGCAGATCGACACTGCAAATGCATCCATGGACAGCCCGACTCCCATCAGAAACAATTCAATAAAAATCGCCATCTTTTTTCACCGCTTTCTTTTTGTATCAGACATTTTCCGTGATATTTCCGCAGTTATTTTGTACTGTATGCGCCATTTCTGCAGTGATTTCCAATTTCCCTCATGTTTTTACTGATAATATTTATCTGTTAAATATGTCAAAAAAAGAGACTCCACGTATATTCCTGTACCGGATATCCTCGCAGATATCCCTACAAAAATATACATGAGTCTCATTCTTTAAGATTTGCCAGGTTCTTTTCGTGTGTGCCCACCAAAAGAAACCGGTATGTTGACAAACCACGCGATCACGCGAACTACTCCCTCACGGTTTCACAGACTGCTTCCCTTACAAACCAGCCTGTGCTTATCATAAGTTTTTCACTTATGCCAAACGCTGTTTTCACATCATATCTTATGCACCATGATTTGTCAATCAATGTTTTAATAAAAATACATTACCTTATGCAGCCCATGCTTTTTTAATCAACCAAGCAATTCAAGAATCTCTTCTTTTGTGAAGCTTGCAGAATCCATTCCTTCGCCCTCGAGCACCTGCTCGGCAAGTTTCTTTTTCCGCTCCTGGATATCGATGATCTTCTCCTCGATCGTTCCCTCTGCCACAAGTTTGTATACCGTCACGACATGCTTCTGTCCGATACGGTGCGCACGGTCTGTCGCCTGGTTCTGCACGGCAACATTCCACCACGGATCGTAGTGGATGACGATGTCCGCGGAGGTAAGGTTTAATCCGGTTCCACCCGCCTTTAAGCTGATACAGAATACCGGAACATCATCGTTATTAAAACTTTCCACCATCTGCATACGTTTTTCCTTATTTACAGAACCGGTCAGAAGATAGTAGTCGATTCCTTCTTTTTTCAGGCGCTCTGTCAGACGGTCTAACATGGATGTAAACTGCGAGAACAGAAGGATCTTGTGTCCTGCTCCGACTGCGTTTACGATCAATTCCATACACATGTCGGTCTTTGCGGATTCTCCATGGTAATCTTCCAGTAAAAGTCCCGGATCACAGCAGAGCTGACGCAGTTTGGTAAGTTCGGAAAGGATCTGCATCCTGCCTTTATGGAACTCTTTCTCATTCTGCTGGCTAAGCATTTCCTTCATCCTGGTCGCATAAGCATCATATAACTGCATCTGTTCGCCATCGAGTCTTGCGAATACATTTTCTTCGATCTTCTCCGGAAGGTCTTTTAACACATCCCCTTTCAGACGTCTTAAAATAAACGGACGGATCATGCGCTGTAAACGCTCCATCTTGTTTGCATCCTGATTCACAGCGATCGGGAGTTCGATCTCCTCCCGGAACTTCTGATAGGTATACAAAAATCCCGGCATCAGATAATCAAAAATACTCCAGAGCTCACTGAGTCTGTTTTCGATCGGTGTTCCGGTCAATGCCAGCTTGAATGCCGCAGTGATCTTTTTGACACCTTTTGCCGCCTGTGTGGACGGGTTCTTGATATACTGTGCCTCATCGATGACCTGAATCGCAAATACAAACTTCTGGTACACTTCGGCATCACGTTTTAACAGATCATACGAAGTAATAAGGATTTCTCCCTCTTTGCTGTGACGGATGATCGACGCACGATCCGGTACACTTCCGGCAACAATGACTGTTTTTAACTGCGGTGCAAAGCGCATGATCTCCTTCTGCCAGTTATAAACCAAAGATGCCGGACACACGATCAGGGAACGGCGCAGTTCCTTTTCCCCAGCCTGCATTTCTTCCTGTTCTGCCGTTAAAAGGCTGATGACCTGAAGCGTCTTTCCAAGTCCCATATCATCGGCTAAAATACCGCCGAATCCGTTCTCACGCAGCGTCTTTAACCACAGGAATCCATTCTTCTGATAACTTCTCATGATAGAATTCAGCGCTTCCGGAACTTCATAGTCACTGTCCTCGATCGTCTTCATGTTGCGGACCATGCCCTTGAACTCTTTATTTTTCTCGATTGAGAGAAGCTGATTGTTCTTTAATGCCGCGTCCAGATACATTGCGCGGTATTTTGGTACGATTACAGTACCTTTTTTGAGGTTTGTCTCCGTCAGGCGCAGATCCTCGCTGACTTCCGCCAACGTACTTAAACCGTCCTCTTCAATATTTAAAAAGTCGCCGTTTTTCAAACGGATATACTTCTTTTTCCTGTCATATTTTGAGAGCAGGTAGGCAAGTTCCTCCCGTGACATCTCATCGGAATGAATTTTTAATTCCAGAAGATCACTTTTTAACGAGATACCCACGGAAACGGCCGGGGAAGATACCACCTTTAAATTGCGGAAATTTTCCGTTGTATAAATGGTCATAAATTCACCCAGTCTTCTCAATCCACCTGAAACTAACTGATACAACATCTCCTCATTGTTCTTCAGCACAAAGACTGTCTGGGACAGCGCATATTCATTGAAATACGGTTCCACAAGATTTTTGATGCGGAGTTCCTCTGCGAGATCGCGCACTTCACCCGGTGCGATCTTCTCGAGGACATTATATTTATCATCCCCGTAAGCTGCCATCAGTTTTGCACCTACCGTATTCATATCCTGTCTGTCTAAATAAAGTTCAAACTCAGGTTTCGGCGGCACATAAAGGCTCTCATCAAATCCTGCCTCTTTTTCCACTTTAAAATATTTTTTCAGTAATGGAAGCAGGTCGCGGCAGAACATGGCAAGCTCATCTGCAGCGATATAAGTCTGTCCTCCGGTCTGGCGGTGCAGAAATTCAAAAAATTCTCCGACCGTTTCTTTCATTCCTGCCGGACTGCGGTAGATCATATCCGCGTCATAGAAATAAAAATATTTTTCACCGATGATCACAGAATCATCTTCCAGCATCAGAAAGATACCGGAACCGCCCTGACGGATAACCAGCTTCGGACGCTTTTCTTCCGGTGAAAATGTATAGGTATCCTCCGGTAAAAATCCTACCTCCGCCTCAAACGGCATATCCCCGACTGCCTCAAAAAAGCGGTCAATTCCCACACTGTCTAACTCCATCGTGCGTTCATAACTGCCTGTATACGCATAATATGCATGGAACTGGCTCTGACGTCTTTTATCCATCTCCTGCTGTTCCATAAATGCGATCATACGTTTTGCAGATTCCGTAAATGCATCCAGATGATGATAAAACTCCAGTTTTTTACCGTAACGGACTTTTTCATTGATTTTAATCGAGTGTAAAAATGCAGAAATATTTTTGAGTACATATTTCTGCTCCATTCCAATCTTAAATTCCACCGTGGCATAACTGTATTCCATCTTGAAATAAGGCTCTAACTCCACCTTGCCGTAAATATTTTCCGGTAAAAGATAGGTGGAACCTGCACGCATGGAATAACGGTTTAACAGATTTTTTAATGAAGTATCCGTTTTTAACTCTTTTTCCGTGCGGATGTCCTTCTGCTCTGTCTTCTCGCTTACTCCAAGTTTTGCATTTAAGATATCTTTCGCCTGTCTGCGGTTCACATAGGCAAGCGCAACGGCTACACAATGTTTGCAGATGCCCTCATAGTTACAAAACGCCTCACAGTTGCAGCGGCTCTCTGAAACTTCCGCATATTCTTCATCTATCACAAGCCGGACATCGTAGTGATCCTCGACTGTTCCTTTTACTCTTCCAATTAATTCTGCCTTTGGAACGCCATCTTCCGTGTATACGTCATAGGAAAATTCCTGCACGAGTCCCCGCTCATACAATTCCTTTCCCCGGCGGTATGCTGCCGGATATGCTTCCTGCTTAATGTCTGATATGGAAAACATGATTGCTGTGCTCCTCAATAGTATATTTTTTGCATCTTTCTATTGTAACATAAATTTGAGGATTCGGTTAGACTTTTTTCACTAAAATACAATCTTGATCTCCGTACCCACACCAACCTCACTTGTCAGCGTCATCTGCGCATCATGCTGCGCGACAATATGCTTTACAATGGCAAGCCCCAGACCTGTGCCGCCAGTGGATTTTGACCGGCTCTTATCGACACGGTAGAAAAGCTCAAAGACGCGTTCCTGCTGTTCTTTCGGGATTCCGATACCGGTATCTTTTACGATCAGGACCGGTCTGGTATTTTCGATCGTAGTCACGATCGTGACACTGCCGCCTTTTTTATTATAACGGACCGCATTACTGCAAAGGTTAAAAAGCAGTTCCTCAAGCAGCGTCTTGTTTCCGTTCATTGGAACAGACGCCCCCTCTAAGTGCAGCGTCACCTCATTTTTATCTGCCTGCATCTGCATGGAATGAATGCACTGCTCCCCAAGATCATGCAGATCAACCGTCTCAAATTCAAGTTTTAAATCACTGTCATCTAATTCTGAAAGCTTTATAATATCGTTGATCAATGCCTGCAGACGCTCCGCACTCTTATGGATCTCATTTGCAAAATGCGCGGTATCCTCCCCGCCCGTCATTCCGCTTGCGATCAGTTCCGCATATCCGGAGATCGCAGTCAACGGCGTCTTTAATTCATGGGAAACGTTGGCCGTAAACTCCTGACGCATCTGCGCATGATTTAAAATATCCATATGCTGCTTTTTGATCATGGAAATAAACGGGCGCATTTCCTCGTAAACTTCCGTTTCATCCACCAGGATAATATTGTCCGCCATTTTTTCGATCGGCGCCATGAGTCTTCGCGTCAGACGGTAAGAGTAAAATACACACATCAGAAATACCATCAGACCAACCGCTAAGATCAGACCTGACATCGTAGACACCAGATGATAAATACTTCCACTCTCTTTCGCAACACGCACAACGCTCCCATCTTCTTTTCTAAGTGCATAATAAAAGGTATGCTTTGACGACGTAGCTGAGACACGGATTGATTTTCCCTCGCCATTTTTTATGGCCTCCGCAATTTCCGGGCGTTCCTTATGGTTCTCCATGGAAGAAGCATCTTCCATACTGTCGTACAGGACAGTACCATCCACATCCACACAGGTAATACGCAGTCCGTCATTTTCCAGTGAATATGTGATATCCTTCGAAAGTTCATTCGGACTGATCACCGAGACAACATGTGCACTTGCCTTTAAATCATCAAATATCTGTTCCTCCAGAATCTGATAAAAAAGAAACATAGAAAAACGGAGGAATTAAAATAAACAGCTTATATCGGTATTTTCAGCGATAATTTTACAATACCGAAAAAAATTTAAAAAACAGCAAAAAGTATTGACAAATCAAGTAAAACCGTGTATCTTATATTTGTTCCGCTTCGGACGATTAGCTCAGCTGGCTAGAGCACCTGCTTGACGTGCAGGGGGTCAGCGGTTCAAGTCCGTTAGCGTCCACCAGAAAACGCCTTGATGAAATATCATCGAGGCGCTTTTTTATTTGCTTTGAAAACGCCGCCTGCGGAGAAACAGGCGGCGTTTGATGATTTATGCAGTTTTAATTTTATTTCTCTTGCTTGCTTTTATGCGAGCAGCGGCATAGGCGATGTACGGCACGGCGGCGTAAGCTATTATTATAGGAATAGATGCATCGGACATTTTCCCGTCAGAACCGTAGGTGAAGAGACTTATCATTGATACTATAAAGCCGAATCCCGCACCGAGTAAAAAGACGACGGAGGCGACGAGCCCTATGAGATATCCGTTCGATCTTTTCCTGCCGAACACTATTCCGAACGCTATTCCGCCGACAAGAACGGCGGAGCTTGCGATGCTTCCGATGATGAATACGGCGTGGCTCGCCGCGAGGCTATCCAGTCCGGCTTCGGGGAGCGCAGTAAGAAGGTAAGCCGCAAAGCCCAGAATGCCGTAAACAAGAAATGTAATTACACCTGTCAGAACTTCTCTTTTGGCGGTTGAATTCATCTTTGTCACCTTGCTTTTTAGTTTATTGAGAAGACAAAACGCGCACAAACCGGCTGCGGTGCCGACCTATGCGCCTTATTAAACTGCCCGAATGCGCACCCGCCTCAGACTTGATAAAAATCTATAATTTTTTGAATCGAACAGCATCATAGCATTTCTCCGAAATTATATGATATTCTGCCGCAGAAAACCCATCTGCAATTACAAAGTAGCATATTTATATATCGGAGTCAATGCTTTTTGACATACTTTTTTGAATATTCACAAAAAGTTAATTTTTGAAAGCGAAGATATATTTCGCCGCCGCGGTGTTGCCGCAAAAACTATTCACTAAAAACAAAAAGTGTGATATAATCAGCTCGGCTGAAAATACCCGAAAGGAGCGCAAACATGAAAGAACCCATCACCCGATATGTCGAGGACAGGTATGCGAAGCTCAATGAGTTTGTTTCCATGCAGCCCGATATGTCGGCGCTGCCGGATTTTGAAAAGGAGAAGGGAAAGCTCCTTGAGCCCGTGTGGGCGGGACACGACGATGAAATAGATGCCTACTATAAGGCGTGGGAGATAGCCTTCCGCAACCTCGGCAAGCCGACGAAAGAGAGCGGCTTTGTCTCGCCCTATATCGACGCCGCTTTTAACGGTCATATTTTTATGTGGGATTCCTGCTTTATGCTCATGTTCGGAAAATACGGCGACAGCGTCCACTGCTTCCAGAAAACGCTCGACAATTTCTACTGCAAGCAGCACAAGGACGGCTTCATCTGCCGCGAGATAAACGAATTGGACGGCGTTGACCGATTCTATCGCCACGACCCGACGAGCACGGGACCAGAGATAATGGCGTGGTGCGAGTGGCAGTATTATAAGAACTACGGCGATAAGGAGAGGCTCAAAAAAGTCTATTATCCGCTGCTCTCGTTCCACCATTGGCTCAAGAATTATCATCGCTGGAAGGACGGGAGCTATTGGTCGAGCGGCTGGGGCTGCGGCATGGATAATCTGCCGCGCTGCGATCTCAGCCTCATCCCCGACTCGGAGGACTGGATGCTCGAGACCTTCCACCACAGCTATATGTCATGGATAGACGCGACTCTGCAGGCGGCGATGAGCTGCGAATATCTTATAATGATGGCGAAGGAGCTCGGCATCTCTGACGATGTTGACGCGCTCAAGGACGAATACGATAATCTCGTCAGGTTCGTCAACGAGAAGATGTGGAGCGAAAAAGACGGGTTCTATTATGACCTCAAGGCGGACGGAAGCTTCCTTGCTGTCAAGACCGTCGCTGCGTTCTGGGCGCTTATCTCGAAGATTGCCCCGCCCGAGAGGGTCGACGCGCTCTGCCGTCACCTCGAGGATAAAAATGAATTTAACCGCCCGAACCGCGTCCCCGCGCTCTCCGCGGATCACCCGGACTACAAAGATAACGGCGGCTACTGGAACGGCGGAGTTTGGGCGCCGACCGATTATATGATACTCTGCGGACTCTCTGCAAACGGAAAAGAGAAGCTTGCAAAAGAGATAGCCGAGTGCTGCTATAAAAACTGCATCGAGGTCTATAAAAAGACGGGCACTTTCTGGGAGAACTATGCCCCCGAGACTGCCGGCCGCGGCGACCCCGCGCGCGAGGATTTTGTCGGCTGGACGGGCATATTCCCTATAACCGTTTTGATAGAGTACATCCTCGGAATCAGAGTCTCCGCCGAAAAGTCGGAGATAGTCTGGCGCGTGAACAGGCTCGAAAAGCACGGCATAAAGAAGCTGTCCGTCGGCAGGGATTCGTTCGTCACCCTCATGTGCAAGGCGAGAAAATCCCAAGACGAGAAGCCCGAAATAACTGTCGAGAGCGACAGACCCGTTAAAGTAAAGGTGATTTACGGCGGGGATATGCAGCTCTCGTTCGAGATTTGATGGAGGAACTTATGAAGCTTGAAGTGAATTTCAAAAAAACAGTCGGCAAAATAAAGCCGATGAACGCCGTCAACAACGGCCCCGTGTATACGGACAACGGCGACCAGAATCTCACGAATCTGCCGGACTTCAGGGAGGCGAACATCCCGTTTGCCAGAACGCACGATTCGTCCATATGCTATGACTACGGCGGAGAGCACACGGTCGATATACATAATATATTCACCGATTTCGATGCCGACCCGTATTCGCCCGAGTCCTATGACTTCACGCTGACGGATATTTATCTCGGCACGATTATGCGCGCGGGCGCAAAGGTGTTTTACCGCCTCGGCAGTAAGATCGAGCACTGGCCGAAGCACTACGGCATTATGCCGCCGAAGGACTATCAAAAATGGGCGGTCGTCTGCGAGCACATCATAATGCATATGAACGAGGGCTGGGCGGACGGCTATCATATGGGTATTGAATATTGGGAGATATGGAACGAGCCGGACTTCAACGACAAGTGCTGGACGGGAACGCCCGAGGAGTTCTATGACTTTTTTGCAACGGCGGCGAAGTATCTGAAAGCGCGGTTCCCGTCGCTCAAAATCGGCGGACCCGCGGTCTGCGGCTACAATGAAAAATGGCTCGACGCATTCTTTGAAAAGATGAGAGAAGAAAATGTGCCGATGGACTTCTATTCGTGGCACTGCTACGGGTCGAAGGTAAGCGATTTCACGTCCGATGCGCGCCGACACCGCGCCATGCTCGACCGCCACGGCTACACGGACACCGAGAGCATATTGAACGAGTGGAACTATGTCTGTGGCTGGGGTGGCGACGGCTGGAAGCGCAGCCTTGAAACCGAGGCTTCGCTGAAGGGCGCCGCGTTTATCGCCGCCGTTATGAGCGCCTGCCAGCGTGAAAAAACCGATATGCTCATGTACTATGACGCGCGGGTAAATTCGAGCATGAACGGGCTGTTCAAGCGCGGCACGCTGGATAGATTAAAGGGCTATTACTCCGTTAAGGCATGGGGCGAGCTGCTCTCGCTTCAAGATGAATGCGCCCTGAGCTGCGATGTGCCGGATATCTATTCCGCCGCCGCGACGGACGGGGAGAGGTCAATGCTGCTCGTCGCATACTATACCGACGACGCCGCGCCTCTGCCGCGCACGTTCAAGGTCGAAACGGGCGAAGACAGGCTATATACCATTTATATGCTTGATGAGGAGCACGACATGGAGCCGTTTGAGACGATAGCCGCGGACAACGGCGGATTCACTCTGACAATGCGCCCGAACACGGTGGTTGTGATAAAATAAAAAATTGATATAAATATGCCGCCTGCGTGAAATGCGGGCGGCAAAATTTTTTACAAATTTTTACTTGACAGAACAGAAATATAATGCTATGCTATATACATAGAACACCGATGTATAGAAACTCTATGATAAAAGGAGGACTTTATATGAATATCCAAAAAGAACTGTCGAAGGGCAGCAGCTCGCTACTTGTGCTCTCCGTCCTCGGAACGGGGGATATGTACGGCTACCAGATCATCAAGGAGATAGAGCAGCGCAGCGAATTTGTGTTCTCTTTCAAGGAGGGCACGCTCTACCCGATACTCCACGGCTTCGAGCAGGAGGGGCTCGTGAAGTCCTATTGGCAGGACGGCGAGCGCGGCAAAAGGCGAAAATACTATCACATCACCGACAGAGGGCTGAAAATGCTCAACAAATCGACCGAGGACTGGCACTCGTATTCGAGCGCAGTCGAAAAGGTGATAAGGAGCGGGTTAGCGCCCTCGGCAGTCTGAGGCGGTGACAAAATGGACAAAAGAATAGAAAGCTACCTCGATTCTGTGATTCCCGAAAAGCTCTCGAAAAGGCGGCAGAAGCTTATCCGCGAGGAGCTGCGGGATCATATATCCGACCACATCGAATTTTATACCGAGATCGGCTACAGCGAAGATGAGAGCATCCAAAGAGCGCTGGCCGATATGGGCGACGACGGAGGTGTAACCGCAATGGTGAAAAAGGATTTCGAGAAAGTCTACGGCGAAAAAATCTGGATGCCGATTTTGGCGTTTGTGCTGACTGTCGGAATAGGCTCGCTGCTTTATCTTTTCGCATCGTTTCTCTTCGGCACATCATTTTCGGATGCGTGCAGCGCGCTTGTCGGGTTCGCGGCGATGCTCGGTGTGTCGCTCGTTATGTCGGCGGCATACCGAAAGGGCTTCAAAAAAACGGTGCTTGCAATGGGACTGTCCGGCGCAGTGTTCGGTTTGCCGTTTATTACTCCAGACCCGCGGCTGCCCTCTATTTATTCGGGCTTTGTTGACGCGCTCTTCTATGACGGCTGTTATATATTGGAAAAAATAATGCCGATATCATTATATCCGGCAACTGAATTTTATGACTACGATATTTTCGCGGTGCTCGGCTCGGCGGCTTTCGGAGTCGGCTTCGCAGTTGCGGCGATTGTACTCTATATTCGCCTGAGAAAAGACGGACTGCCGAAAGAAAAAAGTAAGAAGAGCAGGGCAATAAAAATCGGCGCCGTGTGCGTCGCGGCAATAGCAGTGGCGCTGACATGCCGCGGTGCGGAAAACTTTTTCAACTCCTATATATATGTTATGAACGGATATAAGTTCGAGACCTCGGACGGGATATGCAAGCAGAGCGAAGCGGCGTTCGACTCGATAGAACTCGGAATGAGCTACGACGAAGCAAAGCTGAAGCTCCGCGTTCAGGGCTATATGCCGTTTGACGAATACTGCGAAACGCAAAGCGGGGGAATGCGCAAGAGATTGAAATATTCGCTGAATGAACTCGATCTTGCCGTCACCGACGAGGGTTACACGGTGTTTGTCAATCCGAATGTGTTCTATGACTACAGCGGAATCGACGGAAGAAATTACAGCAACGGGTTTGTCTATCTCAGAGCCGATTCCGACGGCTGCGTAGAATCCAAGGGAGTCGGAAGCGGAACAAAGCCGGGCGACGGGAGCTATAGTGTAACATTCTCGAGCGACGATAATTCGGACGGCATGACGGAGGGCATAGTCGAAAACTGCTCCGTATCTTCAAAGTTTTTCACGCTCAAAGACGGGGTTACAACAAGAAAATATGTTGTCACTCCCGGCAGACCGTACCGGATAGAGGATATGCTGTAACAAAATCAGCCCGCAGTGCCGGAGAAGCTATATAAGTCAAGAAGTCCTACCCAAAATAAAACTTGGGTAGGACTTTTTTTATCGCGAGAAGTATGAAAGCTTTTATTATAGTGAGACGCGAAGATAGAAGTCGATTATCAAAAATGGTCTTGCCGTATTATTACACGGATTTTTTGACCCCTATTCTGACTCTGCCTTTTTTCGTCTGCGTGAACTCTTCGCCGAGAATCGCTCTGCCCTTGCCGCGCAGAACGATTTTGTCTTTTGGGGAGAGGCGGCGGTCGGCTTTCAATACCTGCTCGTCGTTTACTGTCACCGCGCCCGAGGCTATAGCCTGAGCCGCCGCCGAGCGCGAGAGCGAGAATATCTCGCCCGCTACTGCGTCGAGTCGCGGCGATGCTACGGGGATGCTCGTTTGCTTTATATTTACCTGCGGCGCGCGAACCTCGCCGAGCGGGATTTGTTTAGCCTTGAGCGTAGCGCGTCCCGCGCCCGTCAGGTTCTCTTCGATATATTTCGCGGCGTTCGGCAGGGCTATGATGTCGCAGCCGTCGGGCTGAACGCAGATGTCGCCGACGCTCTCGCGCGTAAGTCCCAGCCCCATAACCGCGCCGAGATAATCCCTGTGGCCTATGTCGGAAAACCTGTCCTTCTCTACTCTCACGGCGCTCAGCGGGCAGCCGTCCGCATAGACTGTGAAAATCTCGTTCGGGTCGTCGCTCTCGATATAGTCGGGGACGCTGAGCATGATTACACGCTCCGCTCCCTCGACGCCGC
>ERZ780148.1718-NODE-1718-length-14265-cov-2.486207_pt1 | contig 14265 bp, 9 predicted proteins | sample MGYA00510984_ERZ780148 | MGnify/ENA primary metagenome ERZ780148 (study PRJEB29588, sample SAMEA2160902) | human gut metagenome | biome: human gut; feature: human-associated habitat; material: faeces | place: Denmark | collected 2008/2010 ...
GTTCGTTCCGTCGTGATGGTTCCTCACGCTTCCACAAGGACAATCGCTGGGGTAACTTCTATTCTGTTGGTGCCAGCTGGAACATGAAACAAGAAGCTTTCTTGCAAGATGTAGATTGGGTGGATGCCTTGAAGTTGCGCGCGTCCTATGGTGAAGTCGGTAACAATATGGGCGTAAGCCTTTATGGTCACATGGCTCTTTATACCATTGACAAGAACGGTGGTGAAGCCGCTTTGGTAAAACAATCACTTTCAGCACCGGACATCAAGTGGGAAACTACACAGACGGTGGATGTTGCCGTAGAGGGGCGTCTGTTCAACCGTCTGAACTTCCAAATAGGCTATTTCGACAAACGTTCCAAAGACCTGCTGTTTGAGGTACGCCTACCGCTTTCTGCCGGTTCTTATCCTTGGGTCGATGATACTGCCCCGATGAACCTGACGCAATACAAGAATATCGGTACCGTGTCCAACCGTGGCTGGGAAATCTCTTTGAATGCCGATGTCATCAACAACAATGACTGGAAAGGGAACATCGGCGCAGACGCTACTTTCCTGAAGAATAAAATCGTGAAACTGCCCGATGGAAAGGACATCTTGCATGGTATGCAAAACTACTCCGAAGGACACTCCATCTACGAATGGTACACTTACCACTTCGAAGGTGTGGACCAGATGACCGGTACTTCTCTCTATACACTGGATCCGGACAAGAAAGCCGCCGCCCAAGAAGCCGGTGCATTGACTACCATCAACGGTACGGACTATGCTACCGCGACTTCATACGCCAAACGTGACTGGGCCGGCAGCGCACTTCCTACGGTTTACGGTTCTATCAGCTCAGCTCTTTCTTGGAAAAACTGGGATTTGAACATGCTGTTTACTTATTCTTTAGGCGGTAAAACATACGATGGTAGCTATGCCAGCTTGATGGGTGTGTCTGAATCCGGTGCTGCCGGCAGCGCTTACCACAAGGACATCCTGAATTCTTGGAAAGAAGTTCCTGCGGGAATGACAGAAACTTCTGCCAATCGCATTGATCCGAATGGAACTCCGCGCGCCGACTTTTACAAATCGTCCGACCTGAATGCCACCAGTGACCGTTGGCTGACAAGCTCTTCTTACTTCGTATTCAAGAACCTGAATCTCTCCTACAGCTTGCCCAAGCGTTGGCTAAAAAGTGTAGGTATAGAAGGCCTTTCGCTGACTGCCGGTGTAGAGAACCTTTTTACATTGACTTCACGCAAAGGATTGAATCCGCAGTATTCCTTCAACGGAGGTTCGGACGATACGTATGTGACAGCCCGTGTTTATAACTTCGGACTGACTGTGAAATTCTAAAGGTATAACCATATAATTTGTATTAGAAATGAAAAAGATTATCAATAAATTGTTCGCAGGAAGCCTATTGGCAGGTATGATGCTGGTGTCTTCTTGCGCCGGTGACTATCTGGATACAGCACCTACTGACTCAACCGGAGCAACCGATGCCGTAGGTACCACGGCCAATGCCATGAAGGCATTGAACGGTATCGCCAAAATCATGACAACACAACACTCCTATTTTGGAGGTGGATTTGCTGGTGAGAACAACATAATGATTCAGTACGAAAGCTACCCGAGTGAAAATTACAATTACAATTATTACGCATCCGGATGGTCTCCTATCTTCAATCAAGAGTTCCACACACGTACTAACTCCATTTACGATGCTTACGCATGGTATTACTATTATACCATAGCAGGTAATGCCAACACCATTCTTGCCAATATAGACAATGCCGAAGGTACGGAAGCGGAAAGGAATTTTGTCAAGGCATCTGCACTGACTTTTCGTGCATACGCTTTCGAAAAACTGGTACACTATTATTGCTGGCGCTGGCAAGATTCCAACAATGGCGCTTCGCAGGGGATAGTACTTCGTTTGGACGAATCTACCGGTGGACAAGGTTATGCCACATTAGCTGAAACGTATGCACAGATTTATAAAGATTTGGACGAAGCCATCATGCTGTTTGAGCAAAGCGGTATGGACCGTAATGCCTCACAAGTATGGATGCCGAACATCAATGTGGCACATGCCATCTACGCCCGTGCCGCTCTTACCAAGCAAGATTATACCAAAGCATTGACTGAAGCTAAGCTGGCTCGCCAGAACTACCCACTCATGAGCAATGCAGAATATCATGCAGGGTTCTGTAATCCAACCAGTGAATGGATTTTCGGAAGCTTTGGTAGTGCACAAGAGAATAACTGGTATTGGAGTTATGGTACTCAGTATGCATGCAACGGATATTATGCCAATGCGGCAGGGGCGGCAAACGGTGCAGGCTCTATCGGTCGTGAACTGATTAATCGCATTCCCAACAACGATGCTCGTAAGGCACTGTTCCTAACCGAAGACAAATTCCCCGGCTATAACTTCAATGACGGTTCAGCCATGGATTTAGGCTACGGCATTCTTGGAATGGGAGATGATGAGAAAAAAGCAGATGCTCTTTGGGAAGAAGCAGCTGCCTATTGCCAGAAAATGGCGGTCAGTGGCCTGGAAGCTCCTTATCAGGCTGGTTATATGTATCTGGGGGGACAACTGAAGTTTTATGTATTCGACACTCCGGGCGTCAGCTACCTGCCTTTCATCCGTTCATCGGAAATGGTATTGGTAGAGGCAGAGGCTAATTATTTCTTGAATGACGAGACTGCTGCTCGTGCCGCACTGGTAGAACTGAATGCCACTTCCGGACGTAATCCTGAATACACTTGCGACAAGAGTGGCGAAGCTCTTTGGAATGAAATTATGGACTATCGCGAATTGGAACTCTGGGGTGAAGGTTTTGCATGGAGCGACTACAAGAGATGGAACCGCGACATAGTCCGTCACAGTTTTGCCGAAGGTGGTAATGCTCACATTTCCGTTGCAAAAACCATTCCTGCCTCCGGTGTCAACAAATGGACATGGGATGTACCTTTGAATGAAACTGATTACAACGATGAGTTGAATCTTGGAGGAAAATAATTCTACCGGAATTATTCTATAAATAAAGTGTTTTTTGAGAGAGGGGATGCTATAAAGCATTCCCTCTGTTATTAGAGGAGAACAATAAAAGCGTTTCCACACTATTCTCAGGATATTTGCCTGCCATTTGGTATTCATCAATGATCACTAGAGGGGAGGGCTATCTATATAGCGCAAGTGGGAAAGGCAAGTACTTTGCTCCACCTCAATTCGTAAAACGTACTTTGGTAAACAGATATTTCATCAAGAAGAAAATAAGGATAGATGATATGTGAGAAATGTGGAGTTCTCAAAAGAGTCCTGTACTTCTCATACCTGCGGAACAATCAACTTTTAAAAAACAATAACTATCAATTATCCATAATCTTATAAAAATATTGTATGTTTGCAATTAGATAAATGCATGAATATGGATTCTAAAAAACAGCTCTACATCATTAGTGGTTGTAATGGTGCTGGTAAGACTACGGCATCTTACACTGTGCTACCGGATGTTCTGGAATGCAAGGAGTTTGTTAATGCAGATGAAATAGCTCGTGGATTATCTCCTTTCAATCCCGAAAGTATGGCTATTGAAGCCGGACGGTTGATGTTACAAAGGATTAATGAATTGCTGAGAAATCAACAAAACTTTTCTATAGAAACCACACTTGCCACAAGAACTTACACCCGCCTTGTCCATCGTGCGCAAGAGCAAGGATATAAAGTCAATTTAATATATTTCTGGTTGAGTTCGCCCGACTTGGCTATTCAGCGTGTAGCCCAACGTGTACGTAATGGTGGGCACGACATTCCCAAAGAGGTTGTGATTCGGCGTTATCAAGCAGGTATCAATAACTTTTTCAATATTTATATGCCCTGTGTGGACTATTGGCTATTGGCAGATAATAGCGAGACACCCCGTATTATTGTTGCTGAAGGCGGACGGGGGATGGAGATGCATATACATCATATTGAACGATTTAATAAAATACAAAGTTATGTCAGAGAATGAAAGAAAAGAACTGAGCGAAAAGTTACATTTCGGTTTGGCATTAGCCGAACGCCGTATGCTTGAAGAAAAAGCATTGCGCAATGAATGCATTATACAAGGCTTGCCCAATGGAGAAATTAAAAGTGTACCTGCACGTATCATGCTGCGTAAACTTTATGGAGAAGAACTGAAACAATAGGAGTATCCTTTCTTCAATAAGCAGCAAACCTGGATTGCCCGCACGATATGAGAGCTAGAGTGGGTCACAAAAGCATATTCTGCATTTCCTGATTATGATAAAAATATCTCCACCCAAGCGACGTAATTTCATGTAGACTATATTTTCTCATAATAGGTATTCCTCATCAGAAAAATATAATCCCAAACAAGAAACCAAAAACATTGTTTACTACATAAATCTTTGGGGAATTAAAGAACTAAACCTTGACTGAACAATCGTTTTTCCATCCGAAAAGGGCAGGTTTACATTTTTGACATACTTCCAATAGTAGTTTTTCGCAGTTACAGAGTTCTTTACTTCAATTACTTTTGTATTTGGAATAAACAAACGGATATCTCCATTTAAAATAAGGACAATTGCATAGTGTTCTATGCATAAAATGGATAAATGGGTAAGATGGTATCTATGTAACCTTTATAATTTCAATAATATTTTATATAATGCTTTACGTTTTCATGGATGTAACAAACAATACAAGTAAATAATTGACAAAAAACAACTAAACGATAGATGTTGACATAAGCATTCATTCTTAAAAAAAAGAAATCCTAACGTTATGATTATAACATATTAGTACAGAATCAGACTATTATAAATCAGCACATTACTATTACAAATAGTATCATATAAGTAGATTGTCATGTATAGTGAACATGTATAGAGTATCTCCCAAAGGGGAACACTTCCTTTTGAAACTTTCTTGAATTATTGTACCTCCTTTATTACCAACAAGATACACATATTGTAGTTCCGCGAAAACTCTGGTGATTTCTTATATTGGTATGCAGACCCAAGAAGTGGCAATAAAACCCAGCTTAAAAGTGGTGATGAAGTCTGATACTGAGATGCTTGATGAGGTAATGGTGGTTGCTTTCGGTACAGCAAAGAAGTCTGCATTTACGGGTTCGGCTAAGGTGGTTGGTACCGAAAAGCTGGAGCAGTCGCAAGTGACGAATGTTACTGATGCCTTGGCAGGTGCTGTGCCGGGTGTGACACTGACTTCCAATGACGGTGCTCCGGGTTCAAAGTCATCCATCAAGATTCGTGGTTTTAGCTCAATCAATGCAAAGAATGACCCTCTGATTATTGTGGACGGCGCTCCTTATAGCGGTGATATTAATAATATCAATCCTAACGACGTTGAGTCAATGACAGTATTGAAGGATGCAGCTTCGAATGCACTTTACGGTGCTCGTGGTGCTAATGGTGTAATTATCATCACTACCAAAAGGGCCAATATGTCGGGAGAGGCTAAGGTGACTTTTGATGCTAAGTGGGGTGCTAACACTCGAGCGTTGCAGAAATATGAAGTGATTGACAATCCTGGCATGTACTACGAGATGCATTATCGTGCCATGAACAATTATTATAAGTCAACGGGAATGAATGACCAAGCTGCATGGCTTGAGGCAAACAAGAATCTGTTTGGCTCCAACGGTGGATTGGGATACAATGTATATACAGTTCCCGATGGGCAATTCCTCATCGGTCAGAACGGTAAACTTAATCCCAACGCCACATTGGGTAGAGTTGTGAATTATAAAGGACGTGACTATCTGCTGACTCCGGATGATTGGGAAGATGTGGGAATGCGTACCGGTCTGCGTCAGGAATACAACTTCTCGGTGAGCGCAGCCAATGAAAAGTCCTCTTTCTATGTTTCTTTAGGTTATCTTGGAAATGAGGGTATCACTGAAGGCTCTGACCTGAAACGTTTGACAGGCCGTTTGAAAGCCGACTATCAGGCAAAGAAGTGGTTGAAGATTGGTGGTAATATGGGATATGCACGTTTTGATTCCAACTCGTTGAGTAACAATGGTACCAGTTCGTCTACCGGTAATATATGGGCGTTTGTTACCCAAATGGCTCCCATCTATCCCGCCTACGTGCGCAATGCTGACGGCAGCATCATGGTGGATAATAATGGTATTGGAATGATGGACTACGGTAGTGGTATCAATGCAGGTATGCAGCGTCCTTTCATTGCTGATGCCAACCCTATTCTAGACAATAAACTAAATACCAGAAACTCTGAAGGAAATGCCATTAACGGCAACGCCTTTGTAGATATAACTCCTATAGAAGGCCTGAAGGTGACATTCAATGGTGCTTTCAACTTGGATGAGACACGTCATAGTTACGTTTACAATCCTTACTATGGGCAGTTCGACTCCACTGGCGGTACAGTGAGTAAGTATCATACACGTACTTACGATTACAACCTGCAACAACTTGTTTCTTATGCCCGTTCGTTTGGCGACAATAACTTCGATATTCTTTTAGGTCACGAATATTATGATTATCGCTACTATGAACTTGGGGCTAGCAAGTCGCAGATGTTCTCTCAAGGCAATAAGGAATTGGATGGTGCCATTATCGACGGACAAGGTGCTTCTTCCTATAAAGAGCGTCGTAACAATGAAGGTTTCTTCGGCCGTTTGCAATACAATTATGACGAACGCATCTTCGGCTCGGCTTCTTTGCGTCGTGATGCTTCCAGCCGTTTCCATCCGGACCATCGCTGGGGTACATTCTGGTCGGTAGGCGGTGCGTGGCTTATCAACAAAGAAAGCTGGTTTGATGCTTCATGGGTGCAGGAACTGAAGCTGAAGGCTTCTATTGGTTCACAAGGTAATGACAATATCGGTGACTTCCTCTATACGGATAGATTTAACATTATCAACTCTAACAACAGCCTTGGTACTTCATTTAAATCTAAGGGCACTAAAGACATCACTTGGGAAACCAACACTAACTTCAATATCGGTGCAGAGTTCCAGTTGTGGAACCGTGTGACCGGTAGTATCGAGTACTACAGACGTAAGACTTCGGATATGTTGTTCTCATTTACCGTGGCTCCATCATTGGGTTATGCTTCCTATATGGACAACGTTGGTAACATGGTCAATAGTGGTGTGGAAATGGACTTCAATGTGAATATCTTCGATACACGTAACTTTACGTGGGATGTGAATGTGAACATTTCAACCTTGAAGAACCGTATTACGATGCTTGATCCTGATAAGTTGATTACTACTGAGTATACAGCTGATGGAAAAGGATATAAGGGCTATTCTAACGGAAGCTTCTTCATTGGTGAGGATTTGTCTATGTTTACATGGCGCTTGAAGGAGTATGCCGGAGTGAATGAAAAGGGTGAGTCTTTGTTCTATAAGAATGTCAAGGACGAGGCCGGCAATATCACCGGACGTGAAACGACTACGAATCATGCTCAGGCTGACTATTACATCACAGAGGAAAGCTCAATACCTAAGGTGTATGGTGGTTTCGGTACCAAACTGAAAGTATATGGCGTGGACTTCGGCATAAACTTCACTTACCAGATTGGTGGTAAGCAATATGATGGTACGTATGCTTACTTTATGTCGTCACCTTATGGTACGGCTGGTTACAACTACCATAAGGATTTGCTGAACTCATGGACTCCTGAGAACACAAATACTAATATCCCTCGTTTCCAGATGAACGACCAATATTCAGGGGCAATGTCTACGCGCTTCTTGACAAATGCGAGCTTCTTGAATATCCAGAATATTAATGTGGGCTACACGTTACCTTCCAAGTGGACAAGAAAGTTGGCCATCAACTCATTGCGCGTGTATATGTCGGCAGAAAATGTTTTCTATTGGTCTAAACGTAAAGGGTTCGACCCACGTCAGTCATACGACGAGACAACCAATGCTACTTTCTATTCACCGATGCGTACCATCTCCGGTGGTGTGTCATTTGAGTTCTAAACCTAATATATAGATTACAATGATTATGAAGAAGAATATATTCAAACTATTTTCGGTTATGGTCGTATCGGCCACGGTATTGACCGGCTGTATAGAAGAGGGTTTTCCCGAAGATTCTACAGCGACCTCCGATCAGATTGGTGCATCGGCAACAGCGATTGAGGCTTCGCTTAATGGCTTGCCATCGCAAATGGTACAAGGCTATCTAGTGTACGGTAAGCAAACACATGAGACCGACCTTGCTTATCCCTCATTGATGTTGGCCCAGACAGAACTGCTGGGTGATGTCGTGGCTACGGATTACGGATATGACTGGTGGTGGCGCTTCAATGCCAATAATGGTATGAACGACACCGGCTATTATTCATATTTGCCTTACTTCACCCTATATAAGTTCGTTAAATCGGCCAATGACGTGATTGCGGCCGTTGATGTGACTGATCCCACAATTACCGATGAAATGCGTGGGCTTGGAAGTATAGCCCATGCTTTCCGTGCATTGGACTATTATACGCTGATGGTACTTTTCGAACCGGTAGAAAACATCTATACCGATTGTAGCAAGGTACTGGGGCTGACGGTGCCCATCGTGACTGAGGCAACAACTAACGACATTGCGAAGAGCAATCCGCGTGCAACCCACGAAGAATTGGTGAATTTCATTCTTGCCGACCTTGACAAGGCAGAGATAGGTCTGGAGTCTTATACACCTGTCAGTAAGAACTTCCCTGACTTGGCGGTCGTATATGGTCTGAAGGCCAAAGTATATATGTGGGATGGTCAGTTTGCTAAAGCGGCCGAGTATGCCCGCAAGGCTATTGATAAGTCGGGAGCAACACCTATGAGCGAATCACAGTGGCATAATCCCACTACCGGTTTCAATACGGCTACTTCTGCATGGATGTGGTACCTTCACCCCACGGCTTCCAATATGGGTAATCTTGCTAATTTCATTGGTCACATTTCCAATGAAGCGGATTGGGGATATGCTTCTTTGTCTAAGCTTCAGATGGCACGTTCACTTTATGACGCGATTCCTGCTACCGATTTCCGCAAATATTCTTACCTTGACCCGGACAGAAGTACTTACGCTTACCAGTCAGTGAGAGGCAATGCATGGCTGGATGAACAACCGGATTATATGTCATTGAAGTTCCGCCCCGTGGGTGGTGACTATAACACTTATTCTGTGGGTGCGGCTGCAGATATTCCCGTGATGCGTGTGGAAGAGATGTATCTCATAGAGGCTGAAGCAGTAGGTGCCAGCCAGAATGTGGCATACAGTTGTTGAATAACTTTATGAAGCAGTACCGCCAGAGCAATTACAATTTCAGTACGGGTGATTTGCGTAATTTCCAACTTGAGGTGTTGAAACAGATGCGTATCGAGTTCTGGGGTGAGGGAATCGCATTCCCCACGGCTAAACGTCTGAAACCGGATGTCATTCAGAATTATGAGGGTACCAACTTTATAGAAGATATCTTCAAGATAAACTGTAAAGGTGTGAAGCCCAACTGGACATTGATGATTCCTAAGACCGAGGTCGATTCAAATACTGCCCTTCAGGGAATGAACAATCCGGACCCGTCCGGTGCTATTGCTAAACGTCCTACTCCGATAGGGGAGTTTGCACCGGGTAACAATTAACCAATGAACTAACTTTTAATAGAATTTGTATATGAATAAGATATTCAATAAATTGTTTTTGGGCTTGGCCGTATGCGGTTTGGCTATGACGGCTTGTTCAGACGGTGTGGAGTGGGAGCCTTCTCCGGTTCCTACCGAGGGTGTACAAGCTTATATCTATGCTGATAACACTGATTTGACTTATTATCCGAATGATGAACAGGTTTTTTTAGTCAAAATCGGCCGTCAGAAAACGGATGCGGCTGCATCTATTCACTTGACTACAGATGCGGAGAGCGTAACAGTGCCGACAACGGTTGATTTTGCTGCCGGTGAAGCACTCAAAGAAGTAAAGATTGCGTTTGACATAGCTGTGGGTACTACTGCATCTTATACTATTGCCATTCCTGAAGAAGATTCCTATGTTTATGGTTCACCCAAGGTGACGGTCAATATAAAGCGTGACTATACTTGGCTCAATATAGGTACAGGCTACTATACATCTCAATTATTTGGAGAGGGTTGGGATCAACCTGTGCTGAAGGCTAAAGAGGCTAATATCTATAAGCTGGAAGATTGCATTACGAAAGGATATCCCATCATGTTTACGCTAAGCGATGACAATCAAGAACTGATAGGTTGGGATCCTCAACCTACTGGTTATGACAAGACGGACTATGGTATGCTATACTTTGCAGCAGCAGGTATGGAGCGTAAAGGAAACGTGTTGTCTTTCCCGATGCAGGGCTTGGTAGTACTTGACAGTGGTAAATGGGGAGTACTGTATCAGGGATTCACGGAAACGTTGGAGATGCCGGAAGGGTTCTGATTATTCTGGCAATTAGATAACATGTAATTTGAAATGGCATGTAAGATGAAGTTCGACTTCATTTTACATGCCATTTTTCTATTGTGTCTGTTTTTATTTTCTTCCCCTTTTTAAGGCGCTTCCGCCAAAATTATTTATATTTGCTGCCCGAACCAACAATACGTATATATAATAAGGTATAGAAACTATGAAAGAATTTGTAATCTCCGAAGCGCAGGCAGAAACAGCGGTATTGGTAGGTCTTGTCACGAAGACTCAGGATGAGCGTAAGACCAATGAATACCTGGACGAGCTTGCATTCTTGGCTGAGACAGCCGGGGCGGAAGTAGTGAAGCGGTTTACCCAGAAGCTGGATGCAGCGCATTCCGTGACTTATGTCGGCAAGGGCAAGCTGGAAGAAATTAAAGAGTATATCCGGAATGAAGAAGAAGCCGAACGCGAAATCGGCATGGTGATTTTTGATGATGAACTCTCCGCCAAGCAGATACGCAATATAGAAGCTGAACTCAAAATCAAGATACTGGACCGTACGTCCCTGATTCTCGATATCTTTGCCATGCGTGCTTCGGTATAACGGTATGCGGCTGCGCCGTCGCCGTCGATATTGCCGAAGTTACCCTGACCGTCGATAAGCGGGTATCTGAGCGAGAAGGGCTGTGCCATACGCACCATGGTGTCGTAAACAGCCGCGTCGCCGTGCGGGTGATAATGACCCAGCACGTTACCGACGGTGGTTGCCGATTTGCGGTACGGTGCGTTATAAAACAGCTTGTCCTGATACATTGAATACAGAATACGCCTGTGAACGGGCTTCAGACCGTCGCGTACATCGGGCAAAGCGCGCCCGATTATGACCGACATCGCATATTCGATAAACGAGGTCTTGACCTCTTTCTTTATGTCAATGTCGGTGATTTTCTGCGCCTCGTGGGCGGAATAATCGATTTCGTTGTCCATAAAAACTCCAATATCTTAATGCCCGACGCGGATCATATATCAACGTTTTCCGCGTATTTGGCGTTGTTTTCGATGTACTGACGTCTCGGCTCGACCTTATCGCCCATCAGCAGGGTGAAAATATTGTCTGCCTCAACCGCATCGTCGATTGTGATGCGCTTCAGAGTACGTGTCGCGGGATCCATCGTCGTTTCCCTGAGCTGGTCGGCATTCATCTCGCCGAGACCTTTGTATCTCTGGATATCGCAGCTGCCCGAGCCGCCGAACTCCGCCATGAATTGGTCGCGCTCCTCGTCGGAGAAAGCATATTTTATCTTCTTGCCCTTGCTGACTTTGAACAGCGGAGGCTGAGCGAGATAGACATGACCCTGCTCGATAAGCGGGCGCATATAGCGGAAGAAGAAGGTCAGCAGCAGCGTTCTGATATGCGCGCCGTCGACATCGGCATCCGCCATGATAACTATCTTGTTGTAGCGAAGCTTTGTTATATCAAACTCGTCGCCGATTCCGGTGCCGAGGGCTATGACAATAGGCATGAGCTTCTCGTTGCCGATAACTCTGTCGAGTCTCGCCTTTTCGACATTGAGCATCTTGCCCCAAAGGGGAAGAATCGCCTGGAAGCGTCTGTCGCGTCCCTCTTTTGCGGAGCCGCCTGCGGAATCTCCCTCGACGATGTAGAGCTCTGTGCGCTCGGCGTCGCGCTCGGTGCAGTCAGCAAGCTTGCCGGGCAGGGAGTTTGAATCGAGAACGGACTTGCGGCGAGCCAGCTCGCGCGCCTTTCTCGCAGCCTCTCTTGCGCGCGAGGCGTCGAGAGCCTTCGAGAATATCGCCTTTGCGACTGCGGGATTCTCTTCAAAATAGGTCATCAGCTTCTCATAGACCGTTGTCGAGACGAGCTGGGTTATGTCGGTGTTGCCGAGCTTGCCCTTTGTCTGTCCCTCGAACTGAGCCTCGGTGAGTTTGACGCTGATAACGGCAGTCAGTCCCTCGCGGACATCGTCACCCGAGAGCTTCTTGTCGCCGTCTTTGAGAATGGAATATTTGCGTCCGTAGTCGTTGAAAACGCGGGTCAGAGCGGTCTTGAAGCCGGTCTCATGAGTACCGCCGTCAACGGTGTGGACGTTGTTTGCAAACGAGAGCATTGTCTCGTTGTAGCTGTCTGTATACTGCATGGCAATCTCCGCGCTTCTGTCGCCGTGCATGGCGGAGAAATGGATCGGCTTTTCATGCAGGGGAGTCTGACCGCGGCTTGTGGTCAGATATTCGACGAAGCTCGAAAGTCCGCCTTCGTAGCAGTAGGTGCGCTCGATGATATTATCGGGGTCGCGCCTGTCCGCAAGGGTTATGCACAGTCCCGCATTGAGGAACGCGGACTCGCGCAGGTGTCTTTCAAGGGTCTCGAAATCATAGACCGTGGTCTCGCGGAAAATCTCGGGATCGGGCTTGAAGCGTATAGTCGTGCCGGTCGCCGATGATGTGCCTATCTCCTTGAGGTCATAGTCGGGATGACCGCCGTTCGAGAAGCGCTGCTGATAGACATGACCATTCTGCGCGACTTCAACTTCGAGCCACTCGGACAGGGCGTTGACGACGGACGAGCCGACGCCGTGCAGACCGCCGGAGACCTTGTATCCGCCACCGCCAAACTTACCGCCGGCGTGCAGGACGGTCAGGACGACCGTCACGGTGGAGATGCCCATCTTTTCGTTCATGCCCACAGGGATACCGCGTCCGTTATCCTTGACGCTGATAACATTGCCCGGGAGTATCTCAACATCGATATTCGTGCAGAAGCCCGCGAGAGCTTCGTCTATGGAGTTGTCGACTATCTCATACACAAGGTGGTGCAGGCCGCGCGGACCCGTCGAGCCGATGTACATACCGGGGCGCTTGCGGACCGCCTCAAGTCCCTCAAGAACCTGAATCTGGCTCGCATCGTATTCCTCGGTGACCTTGGTGTTCATATCCTTGTCAAGCTCAATGTCTTCGTCGAGCACGAGCTCGTCCTGATTCTCGGCGTTCTCTTCAAGGATCTCGTTGTTCTCATTGTTATCCAAAGCTTTCATCCTCCTTCTCCAAAGCTATAAAAACGAATTTACTGATTCGTCAGGGTGGAGAACATATTCTTTTTCTTCTTTTTCTTTTTGGGCTTGTACTTCGGCGGATTTTCGAGTCTCATTCTCGCGCTCTTGGACTTCGCGAGATACTTGTTGACCTGGACAACGGGAGAGATCATGTCCGCGCTCATGTAATCAACGCAGTTTGCGAGCAGATCCTGATCGTTGTTGAGCTCGCCGAGGACGGTGACGGCTATGATGCTCTGAATCTCGTTCGTGCCGTCGTCATAAATCTCGTTGAGGAGATTGAAGAGCTTTCTCATCTTCTGCGGGTCGTTCTCTTTTATGACCTTGATAACCACGGGAGCGGCGTGATTCTTGAAGAAATCCTCGGGCAGGAACTCGCCGTAGGTCTCAATATTCTTTCTGTATTCGTCGCGCAGCTCGGGATAGATAACGCTCAGACGGTTTGCGAATGTGTTCGCGTCATAGCACGCCTCGCCGCTCTTCGCCGCAGCCTTAGACACGGGGGTGGGGAGCTTCACTTTTTTCTTATCGGCTGTGCCGTTCTTGCCGAAGCTCTCTTCGATAAGCTCGGCATACTCGTCCGAGATAAACTTGATGTCCTTGTCGTCGGCGGTCTCAACGTCGAGCAGAGAGTGAGCGATCTTCGCGAAATCCGTCTCGTTCGCGCCCTCTTTCTGCGCCCAGAGCAGGGCTATTTTGTTGTCGTAGTGCTCGATACGCAGAGCCTTGTTGTCGCCGGAAAAATCCATAACGGCGCGTCCGCTCGTGACGGAGACGGGGAT
>ERZ780148.1721-NODE-1721-length-14234-cov-3.324706_pt1 | contig 14234 bp, 11 predicted proteins | sample MGYA00510984_ERZ780148 | MGnify/ENA primary metagenome ERZ780148 (study PRJEB29588, sample SAMEA2160902) | human gut metagenome | biome: human gut; feature: human-associated habitat; material: faeces | place: Denmark | collected 2008/2010 ...
CGGGCGTAGGAGTCGGCGCAGGCGTTTCGCCGCCGTTAGTACCTCCACCGATGGTTTCTCCGCACGCTGCGAAAGCGAATGCGGCTACGAGACACATCGCCAGAATCAGTACGACGTGCAATTTGTTTTTGAGCCAGAGTTTCATCTTGCTCCTCCTTATGAAAATAAAAATTTTTTCTCAGGCTCGTGTTCGCTTTCGTACCGCCGCGAGGGAGCGCGATTCGGCTTTTTCGGGAAAACGAGTGCGGTAAATTACGCGAAAACTCGCTTCCCCGAAAAACGCTTGCGCGGTTTCGGTAAAAGCAAACGCGAAAAACCTGAAGACTCCGTTTCCGGAATCTCCTCATCACACCCTTAATAATAGCCGCATCGGGCACGATAATTATTCTATGCCGACGATAAAATTATAGTACATTTTCGCGAATTTTGCAAATTTTTCGCGGCCGGGTTTTTAATGATTTGTTCTGTTCTTTTATCGTTTTGTTTTGTTTTTCGGTTTTTTGCGTAATTTTACGCTCGACGCGGCGGCTTTTTGTGCGCCCGCGTGGACGGCGTAAAAACGAAACCCGCGCGTTACTTTTAAATAATATTCAATCTTATCCGTCATTCCGAGCGTAGCCCGGGAATCCGGCGAAGCGTAAAAATAATATAAATGCGCCTACGGCCGGATCTTCAGGACTTCGCTACCGCTTCGCTTAAGATGACGTGGATTGATTGGAGGTTGCGTGTCGGAGATCCTCACGCTCGCTTCGTTCGCCCGAGGTTTGACGGCGGAAAAACGGAAAGTGCGCGTTTATAATTTAATATAGAACGAGAAGCCCGACTATTACCGCGTCATCCTCACGCCGCAAGAAAGTAATTATCATACCAAAAATCCCCAACCCACGACGCTCACAAAAAGGAGAAAACAATGAAAAAACTGGTTTACGTCGCTTCGTGCGCCGACGACGGCGGCATATATACTTACGAATGGCACAAGGGCGAAATGACGCTTTCGGTAAAAACGCCCGTTTATCGCCCGATGTATATTGCGAACGAAGCGGGCAAGACTTACGTCATCACCGAGGGCGACGAGAAAAAGAGCAAGTTCGGCACGTTCTTTTCGTTCGATAACCTCGGCGGCACGCTTACGAACAAGTCCGAGGAACGCTCGTGCGAGGGCTACGCCACTTGCCACTTGTCGGTAGCGGACGGCGAGGCTTACGCGGTCAATTACATCTCTGGCAGCGTAATTAAGTTCCCGGGCGGCAAACTCGTTACGCACCGCGGCAAGGGCGTTCACCCTACGCGTCAGACCGCCGCGCACACGCACATGGCGGCGGTTACTCCAGATAAAAAATTCGTGCTGGTTACCGACCTCGGCTTGGATACCGTGTTCACTTACGACCGCGACCTTAATTTCGTGTCGAGTGCGAAAGTCCCGGCGGGCTACGGCGCGCGCCACCTCGCGTTTTCCCCGGACGGCAAGTACGTTTACTGCGTGAACGAACTGGTTTCGTCCGTGTCTGCGTTCGGCTACGAGGACGGTAAACTCTCGTATATCGATACGACCTTATGCCCGGTCGAAGCCGAGAAAAACACCGCCGCGGCGATACGGCTGAGCGCCGACGGCAAAACGCTGTATATCTCCAACCGCGGCGAAAACACGCTCGTTTCGTTCGCCGTCGACGGCGCGAGCCTTACGCTGAAACAGAAAATAAGTTGCGGCGGCGATTTTCCGCGCGACTTCGCGCTCACGCCTTGCGGGCGGTATATCGTCTGCGCCAACCAGTACACGAACGACCTCACGATTTTCTCGCTGACTTCCGGCAAAATGCGTTTCGTTTCCCGCGTTCCCGGTATCGAAAACCCGCTCTGCGTTACCTTCTTAGAGGTTGAGTAGCGTAAGGGGGGGGTAATAAAAGTTCCGTGTAGGGGATACTCACGCTCACTTCGCTCGCCCGAGGTTTGACGGCGGTAGAAGTAATGCTACGCGTGATTTCAAATAAATTACTATAATATAGGGTTTATATATAAGGTTTGCCCTCAAATCTTGTTATTCCTTCCTTCCCACGGTAGTATTGTCGCGGGTGCGGTTACGAAGCCGCGCGATAGGGTGCGGGGCTTCCTCAAAGCGGTAGTCCTCGCCGAACTCAGCGATATAGTCGCTTATCACGCGGTGGCTTGCGACCGAAGCGGTCGATCCGTTTACGCGCTCGTTGTAGCGGAAGAATTCGTAGTCTTTCGGGAGAGCGGAAATGCTCGTGAAGTCCTCGAGGATCGCGGCGGTGTTCTCGGTGTTTTTCAGCACGCCGCGGATATATACCTTATTCGGTTCGCTGCAACCGGTGAACGCGATGGGTTTAGGGAACTTGCCCACGGGAATGACCTTTTGCCAGTCTTTTTTCTCGTACTTTTTGAGGAGTTCCGCCGCCTTGTGAAGGTGCGAAATCTCGTCGACGAGGTGGCGATCCCATAGCGCCTTGACGCGTTCGTCCGTTTCGTCTTCGTACAGCGAAAAATAAAGATAGCACTCGGCGTACTCGTGGTTAAGAAGCATTTCGAGCCAGGTCGCCGACGAATCCATAAGCGACTCGTAACGGCTGACGTGCTGTTCCTCGATCATGGCGATCTCGGAGTAAAGACGTCTGCCCGCTTCGGTGTCGTAGTCCGCGCCTATGTTCATATAGTAATTCATCGTCTGCTGTTCGGCGGCGGTGATGATCGCGGTGTGGAGTTTGGTTTCTGGCGCGGCGAGCGAGGACGGCACCGCCCGCGCAACGTCGTCGAACGGATAGCGATGCTCGGAAATCGTGGGTCTGCCCGGCATGATCTCCGTCAGCCCGCCCGTGAGAAGATCTGCGCGCACGTTCTGCTCGACGTCGAGAAGATCGGCGTAGCGGTAGAGGTGGTCGAAGTCCTCGGTCAGCGCGAAGTCCAGCGACGCGCGCACATACTCGTCGGGTTCGTTCCTCGCCATTATCGCCGTGAGGTCGACCGCGAGCTGCTCGTATCCGATCGTGTGCATCAGCACGGTTTCGTCCATAGGCTTAAGAGAAGCGATCGCCTTTTGTTGTTGCTGTTCGATCCGCCTCGTCAGCGCGAGTTCGCGGCGTAGGTCGTTATCGACGCAGTGCCGAGCAAAAGCGTGCGAAAACCTTACCGCCTCGAATTCCGCGCCCGCGGCGAGTATCGTTCTCACGCGCGTGTACGGATCGACTTCGGACGTAGAGTAGGGCGCGCTTATCACGTCCTTACGCGCCCTGAAGAGCGAGTCGGGTTTTTCGGGGCGAATCTCGAAAGGGTTCATTGTTGCCATAATAATTCGTTACCTCCGTGTCTTTGCGGGCAAACCCGCGTTTACGGAAAATTATCGCCAATTGCGCCGTTTTTTATGCCTAAAAAATTTTTTGTAAAAACACGGTCAAAACGATTGCGTCAAGTCGAAATATGTGATAGACTATATAAAGTTAAGCACAAAGGAGCAAGAGAAATGCAAACCCCTACGGTTAATTCGATACTTAAAGCCAAGCATTACGATATCGTCGCCGTTTCGTTTTCTTTTCCGATTTGTCGTTTCAATTCCGTCTGTTAGAAGTTTCCGTTTCCGGGGCTTCTTTTTTTTGGTAATTTTACTTTTCGGAGGTAAAAATAATGGCAAACAATCTAGTGTACGACGTACATCAGAAACCGCCTTTCGGCAAGAACCTCGTGTACGCGTTCCAGCAGGTCCTCGCGATCCTCGCTGCAACCGTCCTCGTTCCGGTACTCGTCAACGGTAACAGCGGCACGAACTATCTCAGCCAGTCGGCGGCGCTCATCGGCGCGGGCGTAGGCACGATCGTGTACCTTCTGTTCACGCGTTTCAAAAGCCCGGTGTTCCTGGGTAGTTCCTTTGCGTTCATTACGCCGCTCGTCACCGGCGTAACGTACGGATACCTCGGCGTAATCGTCGGTTCTATCGTCGCCGCGCTCGTATACGTTATCATAGCGCTTGCGATTAAGTTCGCCGGCGCGGGCTGGATCAACAAACTCATGCCCCCGGTCATCATCGGACCCACCGTCGCGCTCATCGGTCTTTCGCTGTCGGGATCGGCAATGAACAACCTCATGAACGTTGCCGTCAGCGGCGATAACTACAACCTTATCGCTATCCTGATCGGTATCGTCACGTTCCTCGTCACCGTCATCGTGTCCGTCAAGGGTACGAAGAGCATGAAACTCATTCCGTTCGTCATCGGCGTTGCCGCGGGCTACGTTCTCGCGGTGCTGTTTACCGTTTTCGGCTACACCATCGGCAAGAACGAATACTTCAATATCGTTAATTTCGCCGCTTTCAAACAGATCGCGGACTTCAGCAACTGGGTTCCCAACATCACGTTCGTGGGCGCTATCAAGGAACTCGCTAACGGCGAAGTGCTTCTTACCGGCGCGGGCGTAGCGTCTATTATCCTTGCGTTCGCTCCCGTCGCGCTCGTCGTGTTCGCTGAACACGTCGCCGACCACAAGAACATCGGCACCATCATCGACAGAGATCTTCTTTCCGACCCCGGTCTTGACAAAACGCTCCTCGGCGACGGCGTAGGCTCGTTCGCGGGCGCGCTCTTCGGCGGCTGCCCCAACACCACTTACGGCGAGTCTATCGGCTGCGTGGCAATCACCGGCAACGCTTCGATCTATACGATCATCACCACTGCGATCATGTGTATCGTACTTGCGTTCATTTACCCCGTTATGGTCTTTATCGAGTCTATTCCGTCCTGTGTAGTAGGCGGCATCTGCATCGCGCTCTACGGTTTCATCGCGGTTTCGGGTCTCAGAATGTTCAAACACGTTGACCTCGACGACAGCAAGAACCTCTTCATCGTAGCGGCCATCTTCGTAACCGGTCTGGGCGGACTCGTCCTTAACTTCGGCGGAACTTTCGCGAAACCCGTTATCCAGATCAGCTCTATCGCTTGCGCGCTTATCCTCGGCATCATCGTCAATCTGATTCTCAAGCCCAACAAGGCGGAAGTCAACAAGAAAGTCAAGTACAGCGGCACCGAAAGCGAAGAAACCATGTTCGGCACCGTTCAGGTCCCCGAAGGCAAAGCGGACGAAGCGGCAGAGAATACCGCCGAAAACGCAGACAAAGAATAATAAAGCGAGCCGAAAGCGCGGAAACGCACGGCGCGACATAAGGAGATAACAAATGAAAGACTATAAAAACGTCGTGATTTTCGATCACCCGCTTATCCGTCACAAGATCGCGATCCTTCGCGACGAGAAAACCAGCATGAAAGAATTCCGCGAACTTATCGAGGAAATCACCACGCTCATGACTTACGAAAGCCTTAAAGATGGCGTTCCTACCGTCGAGAAAGAGGTAAAAACCCCGCTCGAAACCTGCAAACAGCAAGTCGTAAAGGACAACTCGATCGCTATCGTTCCTATCCTTCGCGCGGGTCTCGGCATGGTCAACGGTATTCACGTTCTGTTCCCGTCCGCGAGAGTGGGACATATCGGTATGTACCGCGACGAAACCACGCTTGAACCGCAGGAATACTACTGCAAGTTACCCGACGGAATCGAGGACAAGCTCGTGCTTTTGTGCGACCCCATGCTTGCTACCGGCGGCAGCGCTTGCGACGCGATTTCGCTTCTTAAAAAGCGCGGCTGCAAGAACATCAAGTTCATGGCGATCATCGGCGCGCCCGAGGGCGTAAGCAAAGTTGCGGAAGCGCACCCCGACGTGGATATCTACGTTTCCACGCTCGACCGTTGCCTTAACGAGAACGGCTACATACTCCCCGGTCTCGGCGACGCGGGCGACCGTCTGTTTGGCACGAAGTAATCAAACGAATAAATAAATGAAAAGCGTTCGGCAAACCCGCCGGGCGCTTTTCGTTTATTTTTATCGACGTAACGCCGCTTAAAAAATTATTTTGTCGAATTTTGCGAAAAGCCTTGAAAAACGCAGCGGGTGGTTGTATAATACTTATACAGAGTTTTCACAAAGATTTGCGCCGATTTCACCGCGAGAATTGTGAAAACGCGTCGAATGCGTACCCGACTATAGGTCAAACGGTGTGAAAACGATATAATTTCACGGTTTATACACCGCGTCGTAATCGTATCGTCCGAATCGTAGGGTACAATCCGAGTATACAAATAAAAACTCGCCCGTAGAAACGGACGGAAGGAGAATAGCATGGCAAAACTTTTAATTGTAGACGACGAAGAGAAGATCCGCGAGGTACTCCGTCTTTACGCGGAGTTCGAGGGGCACGAATGTGTGGAAGCCGAGGACGGCATGCAAGCAGTCAAGCTCGCCCGCGAGAATAATTTCGACCTTATTCTCATGGACGTTATGATGCCCAAACTTGACGGTTACTACGCAGTGAAAGAGATACGCAAGTTCTCGCAAGTTCCCGTAATTATGCTGTCGGCGAGAGTAGAGGAGTACGACCGTCTGTTCGGTTTCGAAGTAGGCGTAGACGATTACGTCGTCAAGCCGTTCTCGCCCAAAGAAGTCATGGCGAGAGTGGCGGCAGTATTAAAGCGCGTCAACCCCGGCAAAGGCTCGGCCATCGTATCCGACGGGCTGGAGATCGATATCCCGGGAAGAAACGTGTACGTCGACGGCGAGAAAGTGAATATGACGCCCAAAGAGTACGAACTTTTGTTCTACCTTGCGAAAAATAAAGGCATTGCGATTTCCCGCGAACAACTTCTTTCCAACGTTTGGGGCTACGATTTCTACGGCGACGACCGAACGGTCGACACGCACGTAAAAATGCTTCGCTCGTCGCTCGGCAAGTACCGCGACAAGATCGTCACGCTCCGCGGACTCGGTTACAAAATCGAGTTGTAAGAAGGGCTTAAGTCATGACCGAAAACTTAACCGCGGAAACCGCGCCGACCAAGAAGAAAAAGCGATTTAAAAGACACGGAAGTATTATGTACCGCACGTGGCTGTACTTCGTGGGCATGACGCTGGTCATGCTGGCGCTTTTGTGGGGTACGGAAGTCATACTGTTCAAGGCGTACTACGTTCGCATGAAAGAACACGAGGTCGAAGCCGAGTGCGCAGAACTTTTCGCGAGTTTTTCCGCCGACAAGTACGACGCGGAAACCGAAACGCTGAGCGACGACTACGTTAAAGAAATAGAGGCGGCGGTTTCGGGCAATCAACTACTGCTCGTAATGTTCACCGTCACGCCCGACGTGGACCTCGGCGCGGTTACGCCCGCGGATATAAATATCGTAATTTACCGCGATCATTTCGGGCGCACGCCGAGCGAAAACCTCGGTCCGAACATGCCGTCGTTCATGCCCGAGCCTACTTACTTTACCGAGCGCGATTCGGGCGAGTTTACCTACCGCGTGCGCCACGACAACGGCGCTTACACCGTGGTGGTCGGCAACTCCACCAAACTCCCGGACGGCACGGAAATGTGGTTTTACGCTTCCAGCGTAGTCATGCCCATGGACGCGACGATTTCGTTGCTTGCCAGCCAACTCGTGCTGGTCACTTGCCTTTGCATAGCCGTGTCGATACTCTTGTCGTACGCGCTCAGTAAAAGATTTACCCGACCTATCCGCGAGTATGCCGCCACCGCGCGCAAACTCGGCAAGGAAAAAGTCGAGTTTCGTCCGACCGACCTTAAAGAGTTCGACGAACTCGCCAAAGCGCTCAACTATTCTGCGGAAGAACTGGAAAAGACCGAAAAAATGCGCCGTGATTTCCTTGCGAACGTCAGTCACGACCTCAGAACGCCGCTTACCATGGTCAAGGCTTACGCCGAAATGGTGCGCGATATTTCCTGGCGCGACGAAAAGAAGCGCAACGAACACTGTAAAGTTATTATCGACGAAGTGGATAGACTGACTTTGCTCGTCAACGACATTCTCGATCTGTCGAAAATTCAGTCCGGCACACGCGAACCCGAAAAGAAGCGCGTGGATCTGTCCTCGCTCGCCGGCACCGTGCTCGAGCGGTTCCAGATACTCACCGAACAGAGCGGGTACAAGTTCGATCTTTCCGCCGACGCGGACTGCTTCGTCACCGCCGACGAACGCATGGTCGAGCAGATCGTCTACAACCTTATCGGCAACGCCGTGAGTTATACCGGCGAGGATAAGAAAGTGGGCGTGCGCGTCAAACGGCTCGAAAACGCCGTGCGCGTGGAGATTTCCGACAGCGGCAAAGGCATCGCTCCGTCCGAACGCGACAAGGTTTGGGATCGCTATTACCGTTCTTCGCAGGCAAAACGCGCGATAGTCGGTAGCGGCATAGGCTTGTCTATATGTAAGAATCTGCTCGTTCTGCACGGCGCGGAGTACGGTATCGATTCGGTCGTGAACAACGGCTCGACCTTCTGGTTTGTGATGCCGTATGCGCCCGAAACGGACGAAAAATCGCGTTGACACCGCATATAATAACCGCCTTGTATCCGCAACATACAAAAAATAACCCGCGCGCCCCGAAGGCCGATTGCTTTCGGAGCGCGTCTTTTCGTTGATTTTTTACTGAAGTTGAGGCGGGCGGCTTCGCTTTTTTATCGATTTTGCGGGTAAGGGAAGGCGGGCAGAGTTACGGAAGCGGCTTAGTTCTCAAGCCCTAAAAGGAAATCGACGGTTTCGCCGAAGAACTTCGACAGCGTGACGAGCGCCGAAGCCGACGGCTCGGTTTTGCCCAGTTCCCACTTTGCTATCGCAGACTGGCTTATCCCCGTCGCGGAGGATAATTCCATTTGGCTCAACCCCCGTTCGGCCCGTAATTCTTTCAATATTTTACCGAATACCATATCTTGATTATATCCGTTACAAGTCGGAAAAGACTTGACAAGTCTAAAAAGACTTGATATAATCGTGTTACACCGTATATTATAGCTAAGGACGAGAATGCACGGCGAAAGTCGGGCGCGGAGAAAATATGCGAGATAAGATCGAAAAGTACAAGAAGATGATTGAAGAGCACCTTGCCGAAATGGACGTGTACAAGGGCGACGTTTACCGTGCGCAAAATAAGTTCGATAATTACGAGAACCGCCGATACCTCGTCGGCGTGATTGCCGCCGCCGAGAACGATCGCCACGACAAATCCGCCGCGCTCGCTGCCGTCGAGGAACTTATTCCGTTCCTTTATGAAAAATAAGTAAGTAAGGAGCGGTAATTCGCTCCTAAAACCTGAATTTTTGGATATGGCTTTTAATTTTAACAAAAAGTTTTCGTTTTCACGCCGTCAAACCTCGGGCGCGACGCGGCGGTGCGTAGCACCGTAAAAACAATTCAGTGAATTGTTTTTAGAAATCTCGGGAGCAATCTATGATTGAGACAGGGCTGAGCGGCTTTCCGCGACTGTAAGTATCCCTACTCAAAACAAGTAATTATCCTTAAAAGCGTTGCGGGAGTCCGAGGACACAATCGCAAGTGTCCTCGGCGACTTTTTTTGATACTTTTTTCTTCGTTTGAAAAAAGTATAACCGTTACTCGCTTTAACAAGTGCAGTGCCACCATTTAAAATAACTATTCTACCAAAACAAAAATTAAAATAACTAATCCTATTAGAAAAATTCGGGTTATAGGGCGAATTACCGCCCTTACAAAAAAAATTGTACAAAGTTGCTGAATGTTTCCGAAAATTTATTCAGCAACTTTTTCATATCGTTTTTCGGAAAATGGGGTTGACAAACTCACGGTAAAGCGGTAAAATAATCGAACAAATCACGGAGAAGCGAACCTACGGGAGGTCGGAACTCATGGAAAAGAAGCGACGAGGCGTGATAGCGCGAACTTATCCGTTTTTCAGACAGCACATCTGGGGATTCTGGACGGCGTTGTTTTTGGCGCTCGTTATAGCGCTTACGGGAACGCTGCTTCCGCAGATCCCGCAGCTTATCATAGACAGAATAATAAACCCCGCGCTCGGCAGCGAGCCGTCGTACAGCGACAGCAACGTTTTCGCGCGGCTTTTGGACGGTTTCGAGCCGACAGACTATACTGGCATGCTCGCCGTTATGCTCACGGCGATGGCGGCGGTACTGTTTATCAAGTACTTGTCGCATTATCTGCGCTGGAATATCTCTCACCCCACGATGATAAGAGGCGAAAACAAGATCCGCGACTTCGCGTTCGAGCGCATGCTTCGCCAAAGTCCGCTGACTTTAGGCAATTACACCGCGGGCGACCTGATGAACGTGACGAACAACGACCCCACGGCGATCAAGGATCTGTACGTACACTTCGTGCCGTTTCTGCTTGAGTCCGTAATCTCAATGATTTTCGCGACGATCTTTCTTATCCGCATAAACCCGGTTCTTGCGATTATCCCGGTCATAACCGGCATAGTCACCGCAGTGCTCGTCAAGGGCTACAACAAGGTGCTGAGAGCGAAATACAACGTCATCCGTCAAGGCAACGCGGAACTTAGCAGTTACGTTCAGGAAAACATAAACGGCGTGCGCGTGATCCGCGCTTACGCCACCGAAAACGACGAAATCAAGCGGTTTACGAAATACAACGACGCGTTTATGAACAACTACGTCAACCTCGCGAAAACCACTTCGAAATATACGATGATCTTCACCGTGCTGGGCGAAGCGGTGGGCATACTGTCCATTATCGCGGGCATAATCCTCGCCACGCGCGGGCACCTCAGCGTGGGCGAGTTCGCGACTTTCACGTCGTACTGCTTCACTATAAACGGCTGTATCGTCCGTATTGCCGGACAGATCGGCAATATCCAGAACGGCGTGGTGTGCGCCAAGCGCTTTTTCGAATTCGCCGACCGCCCGCTTCTCGTCGACAAGCCGGAAAGCCCCAAGCCCGTACCCGAAAAACCCGATATTACGCTTAAAAACGTGAGTATGCGTTTCGGCGCAGACGAAGAGGAACGACTCAAAAACGTCACCGTCGAGATTCCGTACGGCAAGCGCGTGGGCATTATGGGCAAGACCGGCTCGGGCAAGTCCGTGTTTATGAAGCTTATGACCCGCCTTTACGACTGCACTTCGGGCGAAGTCGACCTCGGCGGCGTGAACGTCAGGGAGTTTGACCCCGACGAACTGAGGCGCGCGTTCTCCGTCGTCACGCAGGACGTGTTTCTGTTCTCCGAGAGCGTGAGAAACAATATCGCGCTGTACGACGAGGAAGCGGACGAGAGTAAAATTCTCGCCGCGGCAAAGGACGCTTGCGTTGATAAGTTCGCGGCGTCTCTCGAGGACGGCTACGACACGATCGTTGGCGAAAAAGGACTGGGCTTGTCCGGCGGACAGAAACAGCGCGTGTCAATCGCGCGGGCGCTACTAAAGGACGCGCCGATAATACTTCTCGACGACTGCACTTCGGCGCTCGACTACGAAACCGAGCGCGAAATAACCGACAATCTTTACCGCGACTACGGCGACCGCACGACGATAATTTCCTCGCACCGCGCGGGCAGCGTGGCGCACTGCGACGAGATACTATACTTCGAGGACGGCGAGATCGTCGAGCGCGGCACTCACGCCGAACTCATGGCAATAAAAGGCAGATACTGCGAGATCTTCACCGAGCAGGAAGCACTGAAAGAGGAGGAACTCGACTGATGGCAAGAAATCGCTACTACGAGGACGAAAAAGCCGTCTACAAGTTCAACGGCAAGTCCGTCAAAAAAGCCCTCAAATTCTGCTTACCCTACCGCAAAACGATAATCACGATGACCGTGCTGATGCTGGTTATGAGTTTCGTGTCGCTATTGCCCACGATGATCGACTCGTATATCGTCGACTACGTTATAAGTAAGACCGGCGCTTTCGGACTGGACTGGGTGGCGCTTGCCGTGGTACTGCTGTCGGCGTACGCGCTCGCGGTTATCGGCAACGCCGTGTTCTCGTACTTCAGAACGTTGTATATGACGAAAACCGGTCACGCGATCGTCCGCGATATGCGCTACGCGGCGTTCACGCGGCTGCAGAAACTCGCGTTCGACTACTACGACTCGCGCCCGAGCGGCAAGATTTTAGTCAGAGTAACGAACTACCTCGACGAACTCGCCGGCGTGTTCTCGAACTCGGTAATGATGCTTATCGTGGACTTCGCGAAGATTCTCATTATCGCCGCGTGGCTGTTCATTATCGACTATCGGCTCGCGACCGTCGTTCTCGTCGTCACCGTGCCTATGGCGATATGTATTCTGCTTATCCGTAAAACGTTGTCGCGCCGTCGCAGAGCATACCGCAACAAGCGCAGTAACCGCACGGCTTACATCGCCGAAAACATTCAGGGCAATACCGTCACCAAACTTTTCAACCGCGTGGATAAAAACGTAGGCATCGAGCGCGGGCTTAACGGAGAAGTACTGCACAGGTGGAACCGCATCACTCACGTCAACGAACTGCATTACCCGATTATGGAAGGCTTTTCGTATATGGGACTGGGACTTGTTTACGCCGTCGTTATCTATTTGGTGACGAGCGGCATTGGACTGGGTACGCTCAGTATGGGCAAACTCATCAGTTTCATTTCGTATATGAGTATGCTCAGTTTTCCGCTCAACGATATGGCGAACATTCTCCAGCAGATAACTATGGCGACTTCCAACCTCGAAAGCGTGTTCGAAGTCATCGAAACCGAACCTACCGTTTACGACGGCGAGGGCGCGGAAGAACTGCCGCCCGTCGAGGGCAACGTGAGTTTCAAGGACGTGACTTTCGGTTACGAACCGGGGCACCCCGTACTCGACCACGTTTCGTTCGACGTGCCGAAAGGCAAGACCGTGGCGCTCGTAGGTCCTACCGGCGCGGGAAAAACCACCGTCGTGTCGCTTATCAGCCGCTTTTACGACGTGAACGCCGGCTCGATCGAGATCGACGGTCACGACATCTCGCGCGTTACGCTGTATTCGCTCCGTCGCCAGGTGGGCGTAATGATGCAGGACAGTTTCATTTTTACCGGCACGATCATCGATAATATTCGCTACGCGCGCCCCGAAGCCACCGACGAGGAGTGTATCGCCGCGGCGAAACTTGTGTCCGCCGACGAGTTTATAAGGAAACTTCCCGACGGCTACTACACGAAAACGGGCGAGCAGGGCGGGCAATTGTCTACCGGCGAACGCCAACTCATTTCGTTCGCGCGGGTGGTGCTTACCGACCCGAAAATTCTGATCTTAGACGAGGCGACCAGTTCTATCGACACTCACACCGAGGAGAATATCCGCAAGGCGCTCGACGTGGTCCTGGAGGACAGAACGAGTTTCGTCATCGCCCACCGCCTGTCTACGATCCGCAAAGCCGACTGTATTTTCTATATCGCCGATAAAGGCATCGCCGAAGCCGGCACCCACGCCGAACTTATGGAAAAGAAAGGCAAGTATTACGCCTTGGTGCACTCCAATCGCGATATTACCGACAGAGAATAACGGGTGATATTTCGGCTAACGCAGAAGTGATATTTTTGCTACGCAAAAGCGATATTTCGCCTTTAATTGCCCATATCGGAGAAAAAGAATATATCGTTTCAGACTACTTTTCGAAAACGGAGGCGGACTTGATTTTTATGCCGAATTCGTCGGTAAGCGACGTGCCGCCGACAGCCTTACGAAGCGCGCGGACGGAAGCGCGGTGACCTACGAAACTGCGCGTTACGACGTCGGTTTTCGTTCCGTCCGCGGCGTAGTTTCTCACGCTCGCGCCGTAGGGGATAAAGCGATAGTCGCCGACGGACACGAATACTTCGAAGTACTTGGCGAGCCTTGCCGCCAGCCCGCGCACGGCTTTCGCGGCGCGTTTCGAGTACGCGAACCCGTCGAAATTTCCGTAACCGCCAAGATAAAAATCAACTTTTCCTTGTTTTGCAATTTTTTCAAGCACGCCGAACATTTTTCTTCGTTCTTCTTCCGTTTCTCTGAAATCGCCATGCCCGCAAAAAGTAACAATCATTTTTCGCCTCCGATACGTAGGTATGCCTACATATTGTAACGCGGAATCGAAAAAAAATCAAGTGTATGTAGGTACGCCTTCCTATTTTTTCGGAAATAACATGCTACAATGTTTAAGAAGGTATGCCTACGCAGGCGCAACTTCATAAACTTCACGGAGAAAAAACGCTTTGACTGTAAACGATGCCGTAGCCAACCGAATATTGCGATTATTGCGGGAAAAAGGAATGTCGCAGTACAAATTAGAGCAGCTTTCGGGCATACAGCACGGCAGCATGCAATGTATCATGAACGGGCGGAACAAAACGGTAACGTTAAGCACCGTGCTGATGCTTGCCAGAGGTTTTCA
>ERZ780148.1732-NODE-1732-length-14162-cov-3.175799_pt1 | contig 14162 bp, 8 predicted proteins | sample MGYA00510984_ERZ780148 | MGnify/ENA primary metagenome ERZ780148 (study PRJEB29588, sample SAMEA2160902) | human gut metagenome | biome: human gut; feature: human-associated habitat; material: faeces | place: Denmark | collected 2008/2010 ...
GTATCCCACTCTATCTGTACACTGGAATTTGAGGATCACAGACCGCTGTATGACTGGGTTGTAAGGGAACTTGAATACGAGAATCCGCCAAGACAGATTGAATTTGCAAGACTCGGAATTAACAACACGGTAATGTCAAAAAGAAAGCTCCGTGAACTCGTTGAAAAGAACTATGTAAGCGGTTGGGACGATCCGAGAATGCCTACACTCTGCGGACTTCGCAGAAGGGGTTACACACCAAAGTCAATTCGTTCGTTCATTGAGCAGATTGGTGTTTCAAAGGTTAATTCAATTGTTGAATATGGCTTTCTTGAGCATTGTCTGCGTGATGACCTTAACGAAACAGCAGAGCGTACAATGTGCGTTTTAAAGCCTGTTAAGCTTGTTATTACAAACTATCCTGAGGGACAGAGCGAAGAATTTGAGGTTGAGAATAACCCGAACCGTCCTGAGGACGGCACAAGAAAGGTTACTTTCAGCCGTGAGCTTTACATTGAAGAAACCGACTTTATGGAAGAACCCGTAAAGAAGTATCAGCGCCTTTATCCCGGCAACGAGGTAAGAATCAAGTCTGCATACATCGTAAAATGCACAGGCTGCAAAAAGGATGAAAACGGCAATGTTGTTGAGGTTTATGCAGAGTATGATCCCGAAACAAAGGGCGGAAATACTCCCGACGGCAGAAAGGTAAGAGGCACAATCCATTGGGTTGACGCTAACAACTGTCTTGATGCGGAAGTAAGACTTTACGATAACCTCTTTACTGTTCCGGATCCCGATACAGGCGACAGAAACTTCCTCGATTATCTTAACGAAAATTCACTTGAAGTTCTCACAGGCTGTAAGGCTGAAAAGAATATTGCAGGCGCAACGGCTCCGAAGAGCTATCAGTTTATGCGCCACGGCTATTTCTGCATTGACAACAAGGACAGCTCACCCGAACACCTCGTATTCAACCGCAGTGTAAGCCTTAAAGACAGTTTTAAGAAGTAAAATAAACAAAGGGCGGTCTTTTCTTTGACCGCCCACTTTAATAGGAATTTGTGTTCATTAAATATGTTTTGATGTAATCAATACTATGTTTAAATTTGAACACAATGTGTTCAATCGTGTGCAATACACACGAACGGGCGGATGATAACCGCCCCTACCGGGTATTAATATGATGAAAAAAATACTTGTAACAGGTGCATCGGGCGGAATCGGTTCGCAGACTGCCGTTGCTTTTGCAAAATGCGGTTGCGATGTTGCGTTGCACTTTGCAAAAAATTCTGAAAAAGCTGAAAGCCTTGCCGAAAAGCTTACAAATGAATACGGCATAAATGCCTTTGCTGTTCAGGCAGATGTTTCCGATTATGAAAGCGTTTGCAAAATGTTTGACGAAATCGACAGCCGTTTCGGTAACCTCGATGTGCTTGTCAACAATGCGGGAATTGCACAGCAAAAGCTGTTTACCGACATAACTCCCGATGAATGGAAGAAAATGACGGGGGTTAATCTTGACGGTGTTTTCTACTGCTCGCAACAGGCACTCAAAAGATATATGATTAAAAACCACAGCGGTGTTATTCTCAATATCAGCTCAATGTGGGGACAGGTCGGTGCGTCTTGTGAGGTGCATTACAGTGCGTCAAAGGCGGGTGTAATCGGACTTACCAAAGGTCTTGCCAAGGAGGTCGGTCTGTCGGGAGTGCGTGTCAACTGTATTTGTCCCGGTGTGATTATGACCGATATGATGAAAGGCTTTGATGAGCAGACCGTACAGGAGCTTAAAGAGGAAACTCCGCTTAATATGCTCGGTATGCCCGATGATATTGCAGAAACAGCGGTGTTTCTCTGCAGCGACAGGGCAAGGTTCATCACGGGACAGATTGTCGGTGTAAACGGCGGAATGATTATTTAACTTAATAAGAGTATGAAAAAACGGTCGGGATTTGATTTCCGACCGTGATTTTTTACTGTATTTATATGTTTAAGGGTTTAGCTTTTGCCGTTGAGAATATCGGCAATGATTTCTCTCTCGTCCATATGGTACTTAACACCTTTGATTTCCTGATAATCCTCATGACCTTTGCCTGCAAGTACGATAATATCTCCGTCCTCGGCATTGTCCATGCAATATTTAATTGCATCTCTGCGGTTCGGCACGACAACATACTTGCCATCGGTTTTTGCAAGACCTGTCTTGATGTCCTCAATGATGTCCATAACATCTTCAAATCTTGAGTTGTCTTCCGTTACAACCGAAAGGTCTGAAAGTCTGCCCGAGGTTTCGCCCATTTCATAACGGCGAACCTTAGGACGGTTGCCGCCTGCACCGAACATTGTAATAAGTCTGTGCGGATTGTACTGGCGAAGTGTTTCAAGTACATTTTCCATTGAAAGTGCGTTGTGTGCGTAGTCGATGATGAGTGTGTAGTTGTAGGGAACAGGCACACGCTCAACTCTGCCCTTGACCTTGGCAACCTTGAGAGCGTCAATAATCATCTGATCTTCAATTTCGTCAAAGAATGAAACTGCCGAAATTGCCGCAAGTGCGTTGTATGCATTGAATTTGCCCGGAATGTCAACATCAACAGAAAGATTTTTGATTCCCTCTGTTTCAAAGTGAACACCGACAAATCCGTTTTCGGAGAGAAGATGAGCATTTTTGCCCTTCAAGTCCGCATTGTCGGCAAAACCGTAGGTGAGAACAGAACCCTTGAAATCCTTTGTGATATCCTTCCATGCGGGATCGTCAATATTTGCAGCGGCAAATTTGCATTGTCTGAAAAGCAGACTCTTGCAGTAGAGATATTCCGCAAGGTCTTTGTGTTCAACACCGCCGATGTGGTCGTCCGAAAAGTTTGTAAAGATGCCGACATCAAAAGTCATGCCTGCAAGACGGCTGTGCTTAAGTCCGATTGATGAGGCCTCAATTACCATAGCCTTGCAGCCGGCGTTAATCATATCACGCATCGATTTCTGAATAATGTATGATTCGGGAGTTGTGTTGTCGGTTTTGTGGGTTTCTCCGCCGTAAACAACACCGAGTGTTCCGATTGTGCCGGTCTTGATTCCTGCGTGTTCAAAAATTTCCGCAACCATTGCTGTTGTTGTGGTTTTGCCCTTTGTTCCTGTGATTGCAACCGTGTAGAGCTCATCCTCGGGATGTCCGAAAAATTCAATGCTCATAAGCGAAAGAGCGTATCTTGTGTCATCAACCTTTACAACGGCAACATCACTCGGCACTTCAAAGTCGAGGCTGTCGCTGATAACGAGTGCCGACGCACCTTTTTCAACGGCTGACTTTGCGTACCTGTGTCCGTCTGAGGTATAGCCCTTAAGGCACACAAAAGCTGTGCCTTTTTCAACCTTTCGTGAATCATAGATAATATCCGAAATTTCGGTATCAAGATTGCCCTGAACCGTGTATTCAAAATTTATAAGAAGGTCTTTCAGTTTCATCATATATATCTCCGTTTCCCCGACATAAAGTCGGCTTGCTTATTTTCGCCGTCTTTATAATTATAACAATTGTCAGCGCTTATTACAACTGTATGTTAAAAAATTAATGTGTGATGTTTGAAATAAATGCCCTTGTTTTGTGATTGGTCATTTTTTACTAAAATCAGGAAAATTTGCCGAAATTCAAGCTTATTTTATGAATAAAGAATATAATTTGGGTGTTATGTCACATAACCGTCGGGTGTGATTGTTCAACTTGTACAAATGGCATCTTAGCAAAATAAACAATTCAAGTCAATACGATTTGTGCAATAAGTAAAATTCAAATAAAAAAGATGTCATATTGCACAAAAATAATTTTGATTTTTAACAACATAGATAAAAAGTACAAAGGGAGTTGAAATTCAGGCGATTTTTTGATATGATTATATAGCGGATATGATGTACTTTGTGCGTTATATCCTCAAGGAAAGTATGTAATCCGAAAGGACACTACGAAAATATTCAGAAAGAGGGATTTTTCCAATGAAAAAGATTCTCGCCATTTTATTGGCAGGTATGATGACTGCTACTGCACTTGTTGGCTGCGGCGGCGGAGACGCATCATCGAAAACAGACAACGGTTCAAAAGCAGACAACGGTTCTTCGGACGGTGCTGCTAAGATTGAAGGCTCAATCGTTGACGACAGCTACTTCGGCGATGAAGGTACAGATAGCAAGCCTGTAACTCTTAAGGTATGGGCTCCTGATGCTGCTGTAAGCCTTGTTAAAGAGCAGGTTGAGGCTTTCAAAAAGGCTTATCCTAACAGAAAATTTAAGGAAATCTCAGTTGTAGCACAGGGCGAAAAGGATGCTGCTACAAATATGCTTAACGATGCTACAACAGCTGCAGATGTATTCAGCATCCCGAGTGACCAGCTCAACAAGCTCGTTGACGCAGGCGTTATTTCTCAGGTTGCATTTAAGGATGCCGTAACAGAGGCTAATTCTGAGGAAACTGTAAAAGCAGCTACACTTAATGATACTCTCTATGCTTATCCTGAAACAAACGATAACGGTTACTATCTCGTTTATGATAAGTCAGTAGTTTCCGACGAGCAGGCTAAGACACTTGAGGGTATTCTTGAGGCTTGTAAGAAGGCAGGCAAGAAGTTCATTATGAATGCCGGTGACGGTTACTATGCTTGTACTTTCGCTTTCACTGCAGGTGTTAAAATTGACGGTCTTGAAAAAGACGGTATTACACAGAAATTTGTTAAATATGACGAAGATGAAGCTGTTAAAACACTTCAGGCTTTTGCAAAGCTCATCAAGGATTACAGAGGTACATTCCAATCGCTTGACGTTGCTAACATCGCTTCAGGTTTTGCAAGCGGTAAGTGTGGCGCAGGTATCGACGGTTCATGGGATACAGCTTCTAACCAGAAGGCTCTCGGTGACAACTTCGGTGCTGCAAAGCTTCCTACAATCAATGTCAACGGCACAGACAAGCAGCTTATCTCAATGTTCGGTTATAAGTACATCGGTGTAAACGGTTCTTCTAAGTTCCCGGCAACAGCTCAGATTCTTGCTCACTATCTTGCAGGTGAAGAGTGCCAGCTCCAGAGAACTGAGAAGCTCGGTTGGGGACCTGCAAACAAGAAGGTTCAGGAAAGCAAAGCTGTAACAGGTTCTCCTGTTCTTAAGGCTATCGGTGAGCAGTCTCTGAATGCTTGTGTACAGGTTAATATTGCTTCAACATTCTGGGATCCTATGGCTAACCTTGGCAACAAGATCATCGCTGACACATGCGATCCTTCAGATGCAGCTGCTATGAAGAAGCTTCTTAACGAAACAATTTCTAACGTTAGGGATGAGGGCTAATCGTTAAGTAAGTTAAATTGATTTAATTTAATCGATTAATTAGTTGCGGGACACTCCGAAAACGGAGTGTCCCGTAAAAAAAGAAAAGATGCGGACTGTCCGCTTGCGTTATCAATTTGTGTATTCGCCTGACTAATAATGTTTTATTACGAACGGCAACTATTATAAGATAGCGTAAAAGACATTATTAGTTTGGTGTATTAGAGAGATTTGCAAATTATTAAGGAGAGCGCCTAATGACATATGTTGAATACAAACAGCTCAATCCTTTCCAGAGATTTGCCTACAACACAAAGAAGTTTTTCTGTAACATTCCTCATGCCGTTGCCCATTTTTTTACAGCACTCGGCAAGGCAATAGTTAAGTTCTTCGTAGGCATCGGCAAGGGCTTTGCCAACTACGGCAAGACCTTCGTAAAAGGTGACTGGGCTACAAAACTTTCCTACCTTATTTTCGGTGTAGGTGATCTTAGCAAAGGTAAATATTACAAGGGTATTCTTTTCTTCGCTGTTGAAGTTCTCTATATCCTTTATATGGCTTTTTTCGGTTGGGGATATCTCAAAATGTTCCCGACACTTGGTATTCAGGCTCAGAGAACTGAATATATCAACGGTATCATTCCAAAGCAGGTACCCGGCGATAACTCAATGCTTATTCTGCTTTACTCGGTATTGACACTCGTAATCACAGTAGTGGTTTTCGCTATTTACATAACAAACATCAAAGATGCGTACAGACATCAGATTATGAAGGCTAACGGTCAGAAACCGACTTCATTCAAATATGATATGAAGCAGTTCCTTGACGGTAAGTATCATATCACACTTATGTCATTCCCTGTACTTATGATCGGTATCTTCAATGTTCTGCCGCTCATATTTATGATTTTGATTGCATTTACCAACTATGATAAACAGCATATGCCTCCGGGAACACTGTTCACATGGATTGGTTTTGACAACTTCGGCTCACTCTTCAACCTCGTTGAAGGTGCTAAGAAGGGTTATACATTTGTTAAGCTCACAGAATGGACTCTTATCTGGGCTGTTGCAGCTACATTCTCAAACTATATCCTCGGTATGATCTTTGCTCTTATGATCAACAAGAAGGGTATCAAGTTTAAATCACTCTGGAGAACACTTTTCGTTATCACAATTGCTGTTCCTCAGTTCGTATCACTTCTTCTCATGAACCAGATGCTCCAGTCAAACGGTGCTGTAAATATCCTGCTTTCAAACATTACAAACAGTCATGTTGAAATTCAGTGGCTGAATCAGGATGCGACGCTGGCTCGTTGGGTAGTTATCATCATTAACTGTTGGGTAGGTATTCCGTATACCATCCTCTCTATGTCGGGTATTCTTATGAATATTCCTGAGGATCTCTATGAATCTGCAAGAATTGACGGTGCAGGTCCTGTCAAGACATTTACGGCTATCACACTTCCGTATATGCTCTTCGTTACAACTCCTCAGCTCATTACCCAGTTTGTCGGCAACATCAATAACTTTAATGTTATTTACCTGTTGTCAAACGGTAATCCGACAACCGAAAAATATTATCAGGCCGGTGAAACCGATATCCTTGTTACATGGCTCTTTAAGCTGACCATGAACTCTCAGGACTACGGACTTGCCGCCGCGATAGGTATTTTGGTATTTGTTATTTGCGCAACGCTCTCACTCATTGTGTATAATAACTCAAAATCAATGAAGGATGAGGAGGCGTTCTCATGATAAAAAGTTACAAGTTAAGAAGACACATTGCGAACGCTTTTGTTTACCTGTTCCTTATTGTAATGGGTTTCATTTGGATTTCTCCATTCATCTATCTCGTAATGCATTCATTCCGTGGTGGTGCTGAAATTTACGGAAGTACAATTATCCCGCAGGAATGGACATTACAGAACTACATTGATTTGTTCACAGGCTCAGGCGGTACTGCAAGCCTTAACTTCCCGAGATGGTTCCTTAACACATTCGTAGTTGCTTGTTTCAGCTGCGTAATTTCTACAATTTCGGTTCTTATGGTTAGTTACGCATTCAGCCGACTCAGATTTAAGGCTCGTAAAAAGTTTATGAATGTTGGTATGATTCTCGGTATGTTCCCCGGCTTCATGACAATGATTGCTATTTACTACCTTCTCAAGGCAATGGGTCTTACTCAGACTCTCGTTGCTCTTGTAATCTGCTACAGCTGCGGTGCCGGTCTTGGCTTCCAGATTTCAAAGGGCTTCTTCGATACAATTCCAAGAGCACTTGACGAGGCGGCAACCATTGACGGTGCTACCAAGAACCAGATTTTCTGGAAGATTATTCTTCCTATGTCAAAGCCGATTGTTGTTTACACGGTTCTTACTTCATTTATCGGACCGTGGACAGACTTCATTCTTGCTAAGATTATCATGGGTGATGCTCGTGACAACTATACTGTTGCTATCGGTCTTCAGCTAATGATTGATCAGGACTTTAAGAACACATACTACAAGCAGTTCCTTGCAGGTTCTGTTGTTGTTGCTGTTCCGATTACACTTCTCTTCCTCAAGATGCAGAAGTATTATGTTGAAGGTGTAACAGCCGGTGGCGTAAAGGGTTAATCCCAATATATACAAGCTCTCACGGGCGGCAGTCACAGGCTGCCGTCCGTTTTAATTTTACGGAGGATACTATGAAAAAAATTCTTTCCATTCTTCTTGCCGGTGCAATGCTTGCGGGCTGTGTGCTTACAGGCTGCTCTGATTCTTCATCATCAAAATCAGATTCATCCGACGGAAATACTACAAAAGTTGCCGACCCGATTGAAGGCGTTAAGGCAACTGCGTCAACCGATAAATACAGAAACTACTACGAAATTTTCGTAAACTCTTTCTGCGATTCAAATGGTGACGAAACAGGCGACCTTCAGGGAATCATCTCACAACTTGACTACCTTAATGACGGCGATCCGAATTCAGGTGACGACCTCGGTGTTGACGCAATCTGGCTTACTCCGATTATGCCGTCAAAGTCATATCATAAGTATGATGTTGAAGATTATTACAATATTGATCCCGACTTCGGTACGCTCGACGATTTTGACAAGCTTATTGAAGAATGTCACAAGCGTGGTATAAATGTAATTCTTGACCTTGTTTTGAATCACGCATCTTCAAAAAATCCGCTTTTCACAAAGGCTGTTGAGGAGGTTGCCGATAATAAGCTTGACGGCAATGCAGAATATTTTGAAATTCACAAGGCGTCATATTTTGACAGCGATACTCAGACTATCAGTCTTGGAAACGGTTATGCCTGTGAGGCGAACTTTTCTCAGGAGATGCCCGAATGGAATCTCAATTCTAAAAAGACGAGAGAAGAATTTACAAAAATTGCGAAATTCTGGCTTGACCGAGGAGTTGACGGTTTCAGACTTGACGCTTGCAAATACTTTACAAATAAGGAAACCGACGGAACAGAATTTCTCAAGTGGTTCTACGACACCTGTAAGGGTATTAAGGAAGATGTCTATATGGTTGGCGAGAACTGGACCGATGATTCCGATATTCAGGAGCTTTACAAATCCGGCATCGACAGCCAGTTTGCATTTAAGTTTTCAACCTCAACAGGCACAATTATCAGCAACATCATTTCGCAGGGCGGTATGGCTACTGCCAAAAAAATTATGAACTACGATAACAAAATGACAGAGTCAAATCCCAATGCTATCAATGCAATGTTCCTTTCAAACCACGATCAGGTTCGTAGCGGAAACGCACTTGAATCTCAGGGACTTTCTTCTCAGAAACTTGCAGCCGCAGTTTATATGCTTGCGCCGGGTAATCCGTTCATCTATTACGGAGAGGAAATCGGTGTTAAGGCTCCGAATACCACAAACGATGCGGCATACAGAACACAGATGGTTTTTGACAGCGAGAACCTTCCTGATATTTATGTAAACGGTATTGGAGATGAGCCAGAGGTGCCTACCGGCGGCGGTGTAAAACAGCAGCTTGCCGACAAGGATTCTCTCCTCAACTACTATCGCAGAATTATCACAATCAAAAATCAGAACCCCGAAATTGCAAGGGGCAGAATTGTAGGCACACAGGGCTTTGATGATAAGGCAGTCGGCGCTTACTATGTTGAGTATGAGGATTCAAAGCTCCTCATTATTCACAACTTCAGCAAGAATGACGCCAAGGAGCTTACAATTACAGACGATATGATTAAGAATGCAACTCTCCGTGCAGACCTTATCCCAGAAAGCAGTTCAAAGCATACCGAGCTTAAAGACGGAAAAATCTCTGTACCGCCACAGTCAACGGTAATCATTAAGTCAGCTGAATGATTTTTTGTTCGTGAAGATAGTTGTTTTGTAGCGGTATCACAGAAGCTTTGCAACATTTGTATAAGGATATATATAAACTACAAAAGGCACATAACCGAAAACGAAGACGGTTATGTGCCTTCTTATTTTTGTAAGGCTGTTATTTCACAGTTCTGCAAGTAATATCACAAAATGTTTGACAGATGTAATTTTATAAATGTCGCAAAATGACTGCTGTTTTGTAGGGGAGAACCTCGTTCTCCCGTGAGTAACGGCAGAAATTATATTTAAAAACAAATTTTATAAATTCTCAAATACATTGTTTGCTACTGCAAATGATAAAAATTGAAAATTCCGAAAAAATTCTTGTTTTCGTCACACAGTTGTCAATATTGATGTGGTATAATAAAGTCACAACATAAGGGAACGGCGAACATCGTCCCGATAAAACAGTGTATAAGTTTTTATTTGATATATTTTCCTCTCTCCTAAATAAAAAATGAAAACGGAGGCTGTGAAGAACGAAGTCTTAAACTTCATTTCTTTACAGCCTCTTTTTCATTACGGCGTGCCGCCGTTATCAATTCGTGCAGACAATTATTTGCTAGTCGCTGTGATTAATATACAGCTTTCATAATATCAAAACACATTCGTGGGAATGTATAATATTTATCAAGCATAAGCTCGCTTAAATTTTACAAAAAAATGCTTGACAAAAAGCGAGCGGATAGTTTATAATGTTTAATCGTGGGACATTCTGTAATTGCGCCCGTTTTTGGGGATATTATTGATGTTTCACAGGGCTTTGCAAAAGCAAAGCAGTTTTATCAATTCTTATATTTTTTGAAAGGAGGACAAATAATGCCTACATTTAACCAGTTGGTACGCAAGGGCAGACAGGTTTCCGAGAAGAAGGCAAAGGCACCTGCTCTCTTAAAGGGTTGGAACTCAAAAAAGCGTGTAGCTATTGATCAGAGCTCCCCACAGAAGAGAGGTGTTTGTACTGCAGTAAAGACCGCTACACCTAAAAAGCCTAACTCAGCGCTCAGAAAGATTGCCAGAGTAAGACTTTCTAACGGTATTGAAGTCAGTTCCTATATTCCCGGCGTAGGTCACAACCTTCAGGAACACAGCGTTGTTCTTATTCGTGGTGGCCGTGTTAAGGACTTGCCTGGTGTTCGTTACCACATCGTTCGTGGTACACTCGATGCTCAGGGTGTTTCGGGCCGTATGCAGAGCCGTTCAAAGTACGGTGCTAAGCGTCCGAAGAAGGGTAAATAAGGAATTGACAAAACTCTCTTGACTTAAATTATTTAAGTTCTGCTATGCGGCAGGAATTTTACTATATATATTATGGTAGAATGTCTTGTTGGCATACGGGAGTTTGTCGCTTTCGAGTACCTATGATATCTCAATTATTGTGAAGGAGGGAAGCAAAGTGCCAAGAAGAGGTTCTATTGCGAAGCGTGACGTATTACCGGATCCGCTTTATAATTCAAAACTCGTAACTCGTCTTATCAACAACATTATGTACGACGGTAAAAAGGGCGTTGCTCAGAAAATTGTTTACGGTGCATTCGACATTATTGCTGAAAAGACAGGTAACAACCCGCTTGAGGTTTTTGAACAGGCTATGGAAAATGTAATGCCCGTTCTCGAAGTAAAGGCTCGTCGTGTCGGCGGTGCTACTTATCAGGTTCCGATCGAGGTAAGAGCAGACAGACGTCAGGCACTTGCTCTTCGTTGGCTTACAATGTTCTCACGTAAGAGAGGCGAGAAGACAATGGAAGAAAGACTGGCAAATGAGATCATGGATGCAGCAAACAATACTGGTGCATCTGTAAAGAAAAAAGAAGATATGCACAAGATGGCAGAAGCAAACAAAGCTTTTGCACATTATCGTTTCTAATCAGAACGAGAGCATATTTTTTCGGTTAAGAAAATTAGGAGGAAAAAACCTTGGCTGGAAGAGAATATCCGTTAGAGAGAACCAGAAACATTGGTATTATGGCGCACATCGATGCTGGTAAAACAACATTGACAGAGCGTATCCTTTATTATACCGGTGTTAACTATAAGATTGGTGATACTCATGAAGGTACTGCTACCATGGACTGGATGGAGCAGGAACAGGAAAGAGGTATAACAATCACCTCTGCCGCTACGACTTGCTATTGGAAGGGAAATCGTATAAACATCATCGATACTCCCGGACACGTCGACTTTACTGTCGAGGTTGAACGTTCACTCCGCGTACTTGACGGTTCCGTTACAGTTTTCTGTGCTAAGGGCGGCGTTGAGCCTCAGTCTGAAACCGTTTGGCGTCAGGCTGACAAATACGGCGTTCCGAGAATGGCTTATGTCAACAAGATGGATATAACAGGTGCTAACTTCTACCGCGTTGTCCAGATGATGAAAGACAGACTCAAAACAAATCCGTTGGTAATTCAGTTGCCTATCGGCAAGGAAGATACATTCCGCGGAATCATCGACCTTGTAAATATGGAAGCCGACATCTACTATGATGAACTTGGTAAAGATATGAGAACCGAAGCTATCCCCGAGGAAATGGCTGCGGAAGCAGAAAAGTACCGTCAGGAACTTGTCGAAACCGTTGCCGAAACAGACGAGGCTCTCTTTGAAAAATATTGCGCAGGCGAAGAAATTTCCGTAGATGAGCTTAAAAAAGCCATCAGAGCGGCTACTATCGCCAACAAGATCGTTCCCGTTACTTGCGGAACATCTTACAAAAACAAAGGCGTTCAGAAACTTCTCGACGCTGTTATCGATTATATGCCCGCTCCCGATGATATTCCTCATATAAAGGGTATCAATCCCGATACGGACGAAGAAGAAGAAAGACCTACCGATGATAACGAGCCGTTTTCCGCTCTTGCATTCAAGATCATGACGGACCCGTTTGTCGGAAAACTCTGCTTCTTCCGCGTTTATTCAGGTACGATCAAAGCAGGTGAAACCGCTTACAACCCTGAAAAGAGAACAAGAGAGCGTTTCGGAAGAATACTTCAAATGCATGCTAACGAAAGAACGGATATCGATCAGGTATATTCCGGAGATATCGCCGCTATCGTTGGTACAAAGAACACGACGACAGGCGATACGCTCTGCGACGAGAATCACCCCATCGTTCTCGAATCGATGGAATTCCCGGAGCCTGTTATAAGAGTCGCTATCGAGCCGAAATCCAAAGCCAGCCAGGAAAAGATGGGCATAGCCCTTTCCAAGCTCGCAGAGGAAGACCCGACGTTCAAGACATACACAGACGAAGAAACAGGTCAGACGATCATCGCCGGAATGGGCGAGCTTCACCTTGAAATCATAGTCGACAGACTTATGAGAGAATTCAAAGTAGAGGCAAACGTAGGTAAACCGCAGGTTTCCTACAAAGAGACGATCACGAAGGCAGAATTCGAAGACTGCAAGTATGCCCGTCAGTCCGGTGGTAAAGGTCAGTACGGTCACTGCAAAATCTATATGGAACCCCTCGAGCCCGGCTCCGGTTACGTTTTCGAAGACAAGACCGTCGGCGGCTCGATCCCGAAGGAATATATCCCCGCTATCGACGCCGGCATAAGAGAAGCGAAGATGAGCGGTATCCTCGGCGGTTACGAATGCGTCGACTTTAAGGTCACCGTTTACGACGGAAGTTACCACGACGTCGACTCGTCCGAAATGGCGTTCAAGATCGCAGGCTCGATGGCTTTCAAAGAGGGTATGCGCAAAGCCGACCCCGTGCTTATGGAACCCATTATGAAAGTGGACGTAACGCTTCCCGAAGAATACCTCGGCGACGTTATGGGCAACATCAGTTCGCGCCGCGGCAACCTCATGGGTATGGAAATGGTCAACGGAACTCAGGAAGTTCACGCCGAGATCCCGCTTGCCGAAATGTTCGGTTACGCGACCGACCTTCGTTCGCGCACGCAGGGCAGAGGCAACTACACCATGACTTTCGACCACTACGCGGAAGTACCGAAGGCTATTGCCGACAAGGTTATCGGCGAGAGAGCCAAAAAAGACTAAATAATTTTTGAGTTTTTTACGTCAAAACGTTTGTAAAAAATCGAAAATTCATTTATAATATGAGAAAGGGAGCGGACGAGCCTTTACGGCAGGGTTCGCGGCAGCCTTAGGAATTCCCGAAAGGCAAATCAAAATCGAAACCAAAAAAATTATTTCGGAGGAAAAATAACAATGGCAAAGGCAAAATTCGACAGAACTAAGCCCCACGTTAACATCGGTACCATCGGTCACGTCGACCATGGTAAAACCACCCTTACCGCCGCTATCACCATGACCCTTGCGGCAAAAGGTCTTTCTCAGAAGATGCGCTACGACGAAATCGATAAGGCGCCCGAAGAGAAAGCAAGAGGCATCACGATAAACACCGCTCACGTCGAGTACGAAACCGCTAAGCGTCACTACGCTCACGTCGACTGCCCGGGCCACGCCGACTACGTCAAGAACATGATCACCGGCGCTGCTCAGATGGACGGCGCTATCCTGGTCGTGTCCGCTCCCGACGGCCC
>ERZ780148.1738-NODE-1738-length-14130-cov-4.145577_pt1 | contig 14130 bp, 11 predicted proteins | sample MGYA00510984_ERZ780148 | MGnify/ENA primary metagenome ERZ780148 (study PRJEB29588, sample SAMEA2160902) | human gut metagenome | biome: human gut; feature: human-associated habitat; material: faeces | place: Denmark | collected 2008/2010 ...
CTTTAAATTTAAATAATTAATTTTAATAACATTTAAAGTTTGAAAATAAAACTTGACAATTTTGTTACCTAAATGTTACCTAAAAAATTATCTAGTATGTCGTCTTAAAGTTTCATCACTAGTTATTAATTCTGAAATTGAATTTCTCTGTAATTCTCGTAATTTAGAATAACTCTCTAAAAATTGTTTTTGATCTATTTTTCCTGTATTTAAAGCATGTAATAAATCTTGATACTTTATTTCCATTAATTCATATAATTTTTTTAACTTTTCTAAATACAAATTATCAATATGTTTTTCAAATTCAGTTCTAATTGCTTCTCCTTCAAATAAATCAGCTATCATTTCAATAGCAATATCACGTGAAATAATATTAGCTCTATGTATCTTATCAATTTCTTGTATTTTTGAAAAAGTGCTTTCAGATATCATATCAAATGATTCAGGAATATCATATCTAACTCTAGAATTTACTCCCCTTTGAGCAACAACCTGTTTTACTAAATTTAATGTTTTTTTATCATCAATTAAAATAGAATTATTTACAGCATTTATAGATAAATTATTATCAACTACGTTTATTTCCTTAAAATCTTTTTTATTATTTATATCAGTCATAAAAGTATTCCTCCTCCGTTATTTATTATAGCATATTTTCGCTTTTTTTAAAATAATGGAGATATAAGTTGTGAGTAAACAGTTCTTAAATCTTCTTCGGCTATTTTTAAATCTCTTAAAATAGAGTATGCAACTTCAATTTTAATATTATGAAAACAAGAATCATCAATAAGTATATTTTTTATTTTTAATTGTTTTTTATACTCAATATCATTGTCTTTATAATAATTAATTAGTTTATTGTTTATATTTCTTAACTTATTTAGCATTATGCCTGACTCCTTCCAATATTCCTGGTACTCTATTACCATCCGCAAAATATCTAAATTCGCCTATATTAAAACTTTCTTGTAATTGTTGTAATGATATTGGAACCAATCCATTTATTCCTTCTAAAATATAATATTCATTTTCATTTGGATTATCTTTAATAGATGTCTTGTTAATTGCAAATACTATTATAGGAATTGACTTTTTTTGTTCTTCTAAAAATCTTTTACCGATAATTGTAGCAAAGCAATTGTCCTTTAATTCTTTTTCATTAAATATATTTCCTCCTAGTAAGAAAACATCGTTTATAAATTCTAATCCCAGAAATTCAGATTGCTTTACTTTACTGAAAAATATTGCTATTTTATCTTCAATTTTTACTGGTCTTAAATTGTCCGTTATTTCTATATAATCATCAACTTCTTTTTCAAAATTATATGGCTTAATTTCTGCCCCGTTTGTTACCATTCCATAAACTTTATTTATAGTTTCTTTAAACTTCTTTTTTTCTTCTTCATCATTATGTAAACTTTTAATCTCTTTTAATTCATAATTATGTTTTGCTAGTGATAAATCTCCTACCATAGCATTTATTGAAATACTAAAAATTTGATTATCAACATTAACTGCAAAACCAGGATGCCATTTACCATATCTTTGCTCAAAGTATTCTCTTTCATCAACTACTTCAACAGGCGCATCTTCAAATAATTCGGTATCATACACATAAGAATTAATACCTATCATTGATAAAATTTTTCCATAAATTGCAACAAATTCCCAGCACACAACTGAGTTATTCGATTCATTAATATTTGCTAGATTATCAATTTTTGTATGATTCGTACTAGACATTTCTTTTTTAGATAAAGCTCTTGTAATATATAGTAAAAATTCATCATCATAGGATAATAATTTACATAATTTTATATAAACATATATTGCTTTTTCAAGTTGAGTTATATTCTCTGGAATACTTGAAATTATCATTTTTGCAAATTCGTTATTAATGCTTATCGAATCATATCTATATTTATTTTCTTCAGTAAATAATTGTGATAATTCTACTTTTTCCATTTATATTATTTCCTTTCATAATTCATTGTTTTATTGAATAATCATATTAATACGAATTAAATTGTTCTTTTAATTCATTTATTTTTTCTTTACCAATAATCTCATCATTATAAGTTATAAAGATATTTACATTAAATTTATTATTGTAATCAAAATCAGTATAAGCACTTTCAATTCCATCTATTTCTAGAAGTTCCTCTATCATTCCATTTAAGCAATATTCACAACATAAATCCTTTATAAGGATACAATCTTTCCTTATACCATTCTTAAAATTTTTATTAAAAGCAACAATTGACGGAATTTTTACTAAATCTAAATATAATAATATTTCCCTTTTTAAAAGTCTTAATGAAATAATATTTGAATCATATTCAACATATATTTCATTTTTATCATTATTTATCTTAATAATTTTAACACCATTTAAATCTTTTAAATAATTTTCTAAATCATTATTCAAAAAATCAGTGTATTCTATTTTTAATGTTAGTTTATCCATACCATATGTTACCCTTTTTTTATATTTGGTGTTTTATTTCCAATTTCTGTTTTTGATTTTTCATCTATACCTATACTATAACTAGCATTTTCGTAATTTGGTGTGCAACTAGATAGCATTGGATAATACCTAATTAAATTAGTTGCCGAGCCCTCTAAATTAATAGGAACAACATTACCAGAAAGCATATTATTATATTCTTCTTGTGTTAAAACTTTAAAATATCCAAATGAATATCTATTTCCCAAACTATTTGTAAAAACTATTGAATATGATGAATCAAATAATACTGCTGGGCTATTACCATATCCTTTAGGAAATATAATATTAAATGCATGATTTTCATCATTTCTTTTTCCTATAACAAATTGAGAATCTATCCCAAGAATTTTAAATATATTATGAGCTAATCCGGTATTTTCAGAACAAAAAGCATATTTATTTTTATGAAATTCCTTTATTGATAAACTTTCTCTACCGGTATTCATTGCATTAAAATACAGTAAATGTCTTTCTATTAAAGTATCTTCAATGTTATCTTTACTTTCTTTACTTGACATATAATTAAATATTTCAAACATTAATGGCGTAAAGAGAAATAATTCATTTAAATATGTTTGTTCTGTTGCTAATTCCTTTATTAATTCAAAGTAAGGCAATATATCATCATAAATTAAATTGGGACATTCTTTATTATTTAAAGAAGCAACAGGTTTAAATTTTACTTTACTTGAAATATAATCATCAAAAATTACTGTGTATCCTTGACCAACCGTTTTTTCTTGGGCGATACTTTCTAATTCTTCAATTCTAAGTTTTATGAATGACACTATTTCTTCATCAGTTCTTAATTCAAGAATCTTTTTCTTTATTTCTTCTTTTGACACAAGAAACACACCTCACTTTTAATTATCATTTAAATTAATACCATCAATACTAGTTTCATAAAGCCACTCTTTTAAATCTTTATTATCACCTGTTTCATAGTATTTAATTAATTTTTCATAAAACATTGGTTGATTTTCTTGGGCAATAGTAATAATACCACAGCCATTATCTATCATTATTTTATTAGCAAATAACATAGCAACTCTTTTATTACCATCTATAAACATTTGTCTTCGCATAATCCATAACATAATTTCTATTGCTATTTCAGTTTTAGTTTTGTCTTTTTGATTAAGTATTTCATCTAATTCTTCTTTGATTTGACTTTCTATAGGAAACATAGGTTTCCAATTAGTACCTCCAATATTAACTGGAGTAGTTCTTAACTTGCCTAAATTATTATCTAACACTAACTTATCACAAGTTAACTTATGTAAATGACATAATGCCTTAAAATCATAATCAATTCCTTCATTTTCTAAAATAAACTGCCAAGCATATTTTAAATTATTTATGGCTATTATACTATCTACAGTTAAACCATTTACAATACCACCATCATATATAGCCTGTGTTTCTGGATAAGTAACGCCTATTCCTTCTAGATTAGCACTTTTCCATATATAATCAACAATGTTTCTCTTAGCGACAAAGATATTTTGTTCTCTAGTTAAATTAAATTTATTCTCCATATTTATTTCCTCCACTTATATTATACCCCATAAATACTTCATAACATAGACCTTAGGCTATGTTATGCCTCTTAAGACTATCATATAGGCTTAAGAGGATATATACAAAAAGCGATAGGTCTCTCGACCTATCTTCAGGGGGTTTTGGTTATATCACACCTACATTTTATTTCGTAGCGTGTGGTCATATCTCTATGACATATTAATCATAATATATTTTTAAATAAATTACAATACTTTTTTAAAAATTTATTCAAAAATATTTTTCATATACCAATTAATCTAGGTCTTCAATCTTTTTTAATTCATTAAATATAGGCTCATACTCAGGATTAGATTCAAAAGTAAATAATATATTAATAAACTCTTCAGCATCCTCTTTAGCTTTTAATAACATCTTAAAATCCCTTCTAATATTAGCCATCTTAAGTACTAATTCACCACTTTGTTTAATACCAAATAAATCTCCTTCTCCTCTATTCTGAAAATCATACTCACTAATTTCAAAACCATCAGAAGTCTTTTCCAAAAGACGAAGTCTCTCTTCAGATTCTTTAGCCACTAAAACACAATAACTTTGAATATCACTTCTTCCTACTCTACCTCTTAATTGATGTAATGTAGATAAACCAAACATATTAGCATTAAATATAACTATCATTGAAGCATTAGGCACATTAACACCAACTTCAATAACTGTCGTAGATATTAATATATTAATCTTATTATTTTCAAAGTCATTCATTACTTTATTCTTTTCTTTATTATCAAGTTTACCATGAATAATACCAATCTTACTTATCTTACCAAAGGCCTTATTCATCTTCTCCTCTAAATCTTTAACAGATTCTAAGTTCTCTTCATCTCCCTCAATCATTGGAGCCACTACATATATCTGATGATTATTATCAAGTTCTCTCTTCATCATCTCTAATACTTCAGTAATATCTTTTTCTTTCTTAAAGTATGTAATAACTTCTTTTCTACCTATAGGTTTAGTTTTAATTGAAGATACATCAGTATCACCATATATAGTTAAAGCATAACTTCTAGGAATAGGAGTAGCACTCATAGATAGTACATCAGGACTAATACCCTTTCCTTTAAAAGAATTTCTCTGATTTACACCAAAACGATGTTGTTCATCAGTTACAACAAGACCTAGTTTCTTAAATTTAACCCTATCTTGAATTAAAGCTTGTGTCCCAATAATTAAATCAATTTTACCAAGCTCTAGATTATCATATATTTCTTTCTTATCTTTAGCACTAGTACTAGAAGTAAGAAATGCTATTTTAAGTTTATACTTACTAAATATCTTAAGAGCATCTTCATAGTGTTGGCCCGCTAATATCTCAGTAGGAGCCATTAAAGCAGATTGATACTTAGATAAATAATTAGCATATATCGCAATAAATGCCACTATTGTTTTACCAGAGCCAACATCTCCTTGAAGTAATCTATTCATTCTCTTCTTAGATTCTAAATCCTTAAGTATCTCTTTAATACTACTACTTTGATCTAAAGTAAGTTTATATGGTAGATTATCAATAAACTTATTAATCTTATCATAATCAAGTACTCTCTCTATCGCAGTATCATCAGATTCTATCTTTTGTTTTAAATACCTAATCTTTAACATATACATAAATAACTCTTCATATTTAATTCTTTGTCTTGCCTTCTTTAAAGTAACAATATCTTCAGGTATATGAACATTATATATAGCATCTTTCTTAGAAAGTAAATTATATTTATCCTCAAGATATGTTGGTATTAAAGAATGAACATGGTATTCCTCATTATTAAGTACATAAGATACAAACTTAGATATTTGCTTTATAGTTAAACCTTCGGTAGTATAATAAATAGGTTCTATCTTAGCTCCTGGAGGTAAAAGGCCAAATCTAACATCCGAAGCCACTATAGTATTCTTAAGTTTATGATATTTACCAATTATAGTTACCTCTTTACCACACTTTAACTCTTGATGTAAATATACTTTATTATATACTGTAATGTTGATTATCATTGTCTTAGTATTAATTCTAAATATCAGTTTCTTTAAACTCTTATTAATAAATATAACTGTTGGTTGTCCCTCTACTATACCATCAATAATAATCTTGTCACCATCATTTAAAATACTCATATCTGTTCTTTTAATTATATCATATCGATACGGATAATAATATAATAAATCTTCACCATCATTAATTTTAAGTTTATTTAATAGTTCCTTAGTTTTAGGACCAACACCATCGATATTTTCTAACTCTATCATTATATCACACCCTAGTATAATTATAACAGAATAAAAAAATTTGTCTATAAAGTTAACAAGTAGTTAATGCCACAAGCAACAAAAAAGACTATTAAAAATTAGTAATTAATCTCTAATAGTCTTTATTTATTATTTAGTACTTACTTTTTCTAATACAAAGCCAACTTCATAATCATTAATATTTACTTTATCTTCAATACCATCTTTATCATAAACATCAATAGTCAAAGTCTCATCTTTAATCATATCTAAGTAATCTTTAATATTCTCTTTATACTCACTAGTAGCATCTATATACATATTAATTCTATCAGTAATATCAAAGTTCATAGTCTTTCTTAATTGTTGTACCTTAGATATAGTCTCTCTAGCAAGACCTTCATTTTCTAATTCTTTAGTAATAACAGTATTTAGTATAACAAAGTTATTACCTACAACCATTGCTTTAAAGCCCTCTTTACTAGATATTCTAATATCTACCATATCTTTAGTAATATCATAAGTAGTATTATCTATAGACATCTTAATACTTTCATTGTTTTCTAATTTATTAATATCTTCATTAGATAATTCTAATAACTTATCAGAAAACTCTTTAATATTCTTACCAAATATCTTACCTACTTCTTTAAAGTTAGGTTTAACCATAAAGTTCATATAAGTAGATAAATCATCAGTATAAATAACTTCTTTAACATTAAGTTCTTCTTTAATTAGACTAGTAAGTTCCCCAATAACCTTCTCTTTCTTCTTATCAAGTAAAATCTCACTAATAGGTTGTCTTACCTTTATCTTAGATTCCTCACGAACATTTCTACCTATACTAATTAAATCTCTTACTAAGTCCATTTTTTCTTCAAGTTTTAAGTCAATTAACTCTTCATTACATACTGGGAAATCACTTAAATGAACAGAAATATTACCAGTCAAATTAGTATATATCTCTTCAGCAGTATAACTAGCTATTGGAGCAATTAACTTAGATAATCCCTCTAGTACTTCATAAGTAGTCATATATACACTCTTTTTTGAAGTAGTCATTAAATTGTCCCAGAATCTATCTCTATTTCTTCTAATATACCAATTAGATAAATCAATTGAAGTAAAGTCAGTAATTAATTTAACTACTTTATTTAAATCATATTCATCATAAGCTTCAGTTACTTCTTTAATAAGTTTATTATACTTAGATAATAACCACTTATCAATATCTTCTCTATCATTATATTCTACTCTGCAAGTATTAATATCAGTTATCTTATCTGCATTAGCGTATATTGCAAAGAAATTATAACTATTACGAAGTGGATTAAAGAACTTAGAGTGAACCTCTTTTAATCCTTCAACATCAAACTTTAAAGGAGTCCATACTGGAGAAGCATATAACATATACCATCTAACAGTATCTGCACCATATTCTTCCATAATCTTAATAGGATCAATTATATTACCAGTAGATTTACTCATCTTCTTACCATTACTATCTAATACCATATCATTTACAACAACATTCTTAAAACTAGATACTCCAGATACTATCGTAGATATACAAATAAGTGAGTTAAACCATCCTCTTGTTTGATCGACACCTTCGGCGATAAAGTCTGCTGGAAAATGTTTATGAAACCACTCTTTATTCTCAAATGGGTAATGACATTGAGCATAAGGCATAGCACCAGAATCAAACCAAACATCCATAACATCAGTTACTCTATTCATAATTCCATTACATTTAGGACATTTAATATGTACTTCATCTATATATGGTCTATGAAGTTCCATATTCTTAACATCTATGTCTCCTACTTTCATATCATCAAGTTCTTTTATGCTACCAATTACATGCTTTTCACCACATGAAGAACATATCCATATAGGCATAGGACATCCCCAGTATCTATTTCTAGATATACCCCAGTCTACCATATTCTCAAGCCAGTTATTAAATCTCTTTGTACCAACATAATCAGGATGCCAACTAACAGTCTTATTAGCGGCAATAATCTTATCTTTGTATTCAGTAGTTCTAATATACCAAGCTGGTTTAGAATAATATATAAGTGGACTATGACATCTCCAGCAATGAGGATAATCATGAGTAAGCTTAATTTTTTTGAATAACTTATCATTTTCTTTTAACCACTTAATAATCTCTATTTCAAGATCTTTATCAGTAACTAAAGTACCTTCCCAAGGACCAGTAGTATAGCAGCCATCTTTTCCTACAGGATTAACAAAACCAATACCATTTTCTTTGCACACTCTATTATCATCATCTCCATAAGCAGGAGCAATATGTACAATACCAGTACCATCTTCACTAGTAACATAAGAGTCTGCGACTACTTCAAAACATTTACCTTCAACTTCTGCAAATGGCATTAATCGTTCATAATTAGTACCTACTAAATCAGTCCCCTTGTATGTTTCAAGCACTTCAAAATCATCACCCAAAACCTTATTAGCAAGACTTTTAGCTACAATAAATTTATATCCCATTGAAGATACTTTTATGTACTCTAAATCTGGATTAACACAAAGAGCAACATTAGCCATAAGAGTCCAAGGAGTAGTAGTCCAAACTAAGAAGTAAGTATCACTATCCTTAATTTTAAATGGTACAATAACAGTATTAACACTATCTTCTTGATATCCCTGACCCACTTCATTCGCAGATAATTCAGTACCACATCTAGGACAATAAGGAAGTACTTTATTACCATAGTAAATAAGTCCTTTCTTATCTATTTCTTTAATTAGCCACCATTCACTTTCAATAAACTCATTACTACAAGTAACATAAGGATGCCTACTATCAATAAATTGTCCCATATTATCAGTAAGTAAATTAACTTCATCTATATTCAAAGCGGTAGCATTATTACATTCCCTGCAGAAATTCTCAATACCAAACTTTTCAATATCAGCCTTAGTCTTAAAACCAAGTTTCTTTTCAACATTAACTTCAATAGGAAGACCATGAGTATCAAGTCCTATCTTTCTAAGTACCTTATACCCTTTCATAGTTTTATACTTACAGAAAGAATCTTTAATAGTTTTAGCCAAAACATGATGTATACCAGGTTTAGCATTAGCATATATTGGTCCATCATAAAATACCCAAGTTTCATTATCTTTTCTATTTTCAATAGTCTTTTCTAGAATGTTTTCTTCTTTCCATTTAGCAAGTATTTTACCTTCTACTTCGCTTATTTTTCCTTTTTCTAATTCTTTAAATTCCATAATTCCTCCTTCTAAAGAAAAAACACCACCAGTACAAGGACGAAATACTTCGCGGTACCACCTTGTTTCACTGATAGTGCACTCATATTTTGATAACGGGTTATTCCCGGTTACTTCTAACTATTCAAAGTAACACATCAAGAGTGATCTATATATTAAGAATCTTATTAGTTTCCACCAGCCACTAACTCTCTACAAATATCTTAATATATCGTCTCTTTCTTTTGTTTTTATACATTAATTATATTCAAAATATTATCTATTGTCAATCTCTTTTCTTACTTTTTCTCTTTTTAATGTTTTAAGTAATCTCATATTAAGCATATCCCTCTTAATACCATCATTAGTACTTGAAGATATTATTTTTCCTATATTTGAAGATAAATACTCATTTAAATGTTCTTCATACAAGAGATAACAAACTAAACTTTCAAAATCATTCTTTTTAGCTTTCTTTAATTTTTCTATCTTATAGTATCTTGTAAGAGCAGAGTCTTTAATACCAGAAATATCAATGCTATCAGTACTAGGAAGTTCTAATCTAGAACTACATTCTTCAGGTAATTTATCATCATTTAGATAGTATTCTATTTTTTTAGTATTATATAATGCCTTTATGAATGTTTCTACATTTATATCATTAACCATACATTTATTAATCATATCGTCATAAGTATATTTTATTTTTTTCTTATCTTCATTGCTTAAGAAATCATAAACGCATATATTTTGAATAAAATTTTCATAATCATCATTACCAATTAATAGAAATAGCATTTCTAAATAATACTGCATCTTAATTTTTTTTATCACTTTCTCTTCATTAGTACAAAGAGAATCTTCAAAATCATTTTCAAGTAAAACCAAATCACTTAAAGACATATTTATAACTGACATTAATTCAGTTAATGCAGTTTTTTCGGCGATTTCAATAGGTATTAGGAAATAGTTATATTTGTCTATTGTATCTTCTATATTATTTCTTTTACTATCCCATGTTGGATCTAAAACATATACTCCATCAATATTATATTTTTTATCTACTAAATGAATTATACTTCTGCAGTGTTTTTCTTTTTTAGTTTTACATATTATAGTTCTAGCATTAATGTTTAAATTTTTTAACATAGCATTAACAATAGCAATGTATCCAACACAAACAATATAATCAGAATTTAATACATTGTCTAAAGACCTAGAAATTAAATAATTTTCATTTTTTTCTTCTTTATGATAAAAGTTATTTTTTACTATGTCATATACCATTATTACTTTTTCTAATGATGATAAATTATATTTCTTGATTTTCTTAGTAATATAGTTTATTTGGCAAGAAGTATCATACAAAGTATTAATATCAATATCTCCGCCATATTCTTGATAATGAATAAAAATGTTTTTACTATCTATTTTACTCAAATCATATCCTTCAAGTATTTTTTGATATTCCTCAAGAGAAATTAATGTACCATCTATTACAACCGGAACATTTATCTTCTCACACAATGATAAAACTTCAAGTAAATTATCTTTATTACAACTAAAATGTATTTCTTTGCAGGCATCAATATTTTTTATTAAATTATATGTTCTTTTTCCATAATTAATAGCCTGCATTGCCAAAGAAAAGAATATAACATCATTTTTATTTAATATTTCGATAATCTTATTATAATCATAATTATTAACTACTGCTTCATACATATCATTTAATAAGCTATCATTATCACTAAACAAAAATAAAGTCATACTATCAATTACTATTTTCTTTATTCCATCTTCAACAAACAAATCACTAAATCTACTTAAATAAATTTCCGTAGTATCATGAAATCTTTTAGCCCTACATTTTTCCTTACTTTCATATAGTTTAAAAATCATCATATCCCCCATTAACTGCCATTATAATAGCAGAAAAACTATAAAAAGTCAAATAAAATAGATGAAACTGCTAAGTTTCATCTATTTCCTTATATAATTATTATCTAGTTCTTACTCTTTTTATTGAATCAATATTATAGTAACCTTCATAATCACCAGTATTAACTAGATCACTACGAACTACTAAAACAGCTGTTTGTTTAGCACCTTTACTTATTAATTCATTTACTTTTTCACTAGCATTCATATCATCTCTATAGATAGTATAAAGATTTCCATCTAATTCATAAGTAACTCCCATTACTTCTCTATCATAAGATCCATTATAGTATGGTGTACATTTATTAGTACTATCTGTAGCATCATAAGAGTTAGTATAAATATATGAATTATCTTTAATATTAACACTCTCTCCTAGATTATATTCTTTATTTTCAGTAACTACTTCAGTTGGTTCTTCAATAACTGGTTCATCAATAATAATATCATCTTTTTTAGTAGAAGGTTCAATTGTCTCTACTACAGAAGTAGGTTTTACTATATCATCAGGTTTATGTTTTTTACTTTGACTCTTAGGTAAGAAACTACATACAACAGCAGCGACAGCAACTATCCAGGCACAGATAGCAGTTTTAACTTTATTCTTTCTAAGTATCTCACTAACTTCTTTAGTCTCATTTTTAACTTTATTAAAACCATTTTTAAATTTATTACCAACCCATTTAGCACCTTTACATATACCACCAATTATAGCAGTACCTGCAAGGAAACCAAGAATCTTTTTACCAAAGCCTGTCTTTTCCTTTTTATTATCTTTATTATCAATAACCATTAATTCTTTACATTCATTATTAGATTTAACACTAGTAGTATCATTAGATTTAACACTAGTAATATCATTAGATTTAACACTAGTACTTTCCACTACAGGAGTATCCTTTTTAGCGGTATAACTCGTAGTAAACTGCATATAACCAGTTTCATATGGATTATCATCTTCAGTTAAATACTCATAAGAATCTTCTTTTTTATCATTAGATATTTCAGTAAGTTTTACTTCAATACTTTCAAGTTCTCTTTTTTTCATTTCAAGTAATTTTAAGTATTTATATAATGTCTTATAATCACCTAATTTACTATAAGGTATATAAGCAGAATTACTATCATATCCTTGTATTTTAATTATCTTAGCATTCTTATATTCATTTTTCTTATATAAGTTTGTCATTTCATATAAATACTTTTTAATATATTTAATCCTATTATTAATTTCTTCTAAATCCATTTCATTAATATTCTTACTAGAAGTTTTTTTCTCATCTTCAACTACTTCAGCCTTTATAGTAGGTCTCTCCATTACTGGCTCTTCTGAAATAGTTACATATTTAGAAAGATTTTTTTCTCTTTCGCATAAGTCTTTAAATATACCTAGCTTATCTTTTGGCACTCCTACTTTTTTACCATTATAGTATTCATATGCTTTACTTGAACTAGTATCACTTAATAACTTGTTAATTTTAAATCTAACTACTTTTAATTTATCTTCCTTAGATAATTTTCTATAATCCATAGAATTTATATTAATTTTTTCCATATTCATAATTCAAATCCCCCTTTGAATGACACATATTTTAGCACATTTGTTTGCCTTTGTCAAGTATTACTACTTTTTACACAAACTATATAGTATTTTTACTTCTTTTATAGTAAGTGGTCTATACTCTCCTGGCATAAGACCTTTTAAATTTAAATTAGCATATCTTTCTCTTCTTAGTTTAATAACTTTATTGCCAACTGACTCAAGCATCTTCTTAATTTGATGGTTTTTACCTTCATGAATAGTTATTTCTACTACTGAAGTATCTTTCTTTTTATCATAACTTTTTAGTCTTACTCTTGCTTTCTTAGTCTTAACTCCATCAATAATAACACCATTTCTTAATTTCTGAAGACTAGGTATAGTAACTATTCCTTCTACCTTAGCAATATAAGTTTTATCTACTAAAGAGTCTGGTCTCATAAGTAAATTAGCAAGTTCTCCATCATTTGTAAGTATAAGTATACCTGTAGTATCATAGTCTAATCTACCTACTGGATATATTCTAGTAGTAGTATCAATTAAATCTACTACTGTTGTTCTACCTTTTTCATCACTAGTAGTAGTAACAACTCCTTTAGGTTTGTTAAGTAAATAATATTCATAATTTTTATTAGTATCTAAAATATTTCCTTCTACTACAATAACATCCCCTGGTTTAACCGTAGTACCAAGTTTAGTAACTACTTCACCATTTACTTCAACTAAACCCTTAGTAATAAGTTCTTCGGCTTTTCTTCTAGAGCAATAACCAAGACCCGCTATTTTCTTTTGTAATCTTTCCATTTTATCACCACATTTCTCTCACAAAATACTTATACATTATCTCATAAATATATCTATTTTGCAACTTTTTTATTTTTTTCCATAAAATATATTGAATAAATATATTTATTTTGCTATAATTAGTATGTTCTATGGACCCATAGCCAAGCTGGTTAAGGCAAGGGACTGCAACTCCCTGATCGTTGGTTCGAATCTGACTGGGTCCTCCATAAATAAAAATTAAACTAACCTTTTTTGTGAACTTGTCAATAAAAAGTAGACAATAAAAAACTTCTATTTAAACCCTAGTTGA
>ERZ780148.1749-NODE-1749-length-14067-cov-2.588139_pt1 | contig 14067 bp, 10 predicted proteins | sample MGYA00510984_ERZ780148 | MGnify/ENA primary metagenome ERZ780148 (study PRJEB29588, sample SAMEA2160902) | human gut metagenome | biome: human gut; feature: human-associated habitat; material: faeces | place: Denmark | collected 2008/2010 ...
CCCCCCCAGCCACAAAAGACCGTAGATTTTTTCTGCGGTCTTTGTTTTTTTATACATTCTTTCAGCAACCAAAAGAGAGGTTTTGCAACTGAGTATAAGTAAACATAAAAAACAAAATGTGAACAAAAATAATTTGAGATCGCGTGTTTACAAACTGGTAAAAATGTGTTATACTTAAAGTGCAAAAGAATTTCATCAAAGGAGGTCTGAAAAATGAAAAAGATAATAAACAGAAAAAATGCAGCGGCAGTGGCTTGCGCTGCTATGATGATATGTGCGGCAGGTGTCGTGCCTGACAGCGTGCTAAGTGTGAGTATGCCTGTGCAGGCGGCTGAAGCTGCGGTGCAGACAAGTCTGCCTCAGGTCACAGGGCTGACATCAAAAACGCCCGATATAAGCTCCATAAGACTTAGCTGGAACGCCGTGAATGGTGCGGACGGCTATTCTGTTGGAATGCGTTCAAAGGGTCAGTATCCTGAGATAGCAGACGTTACGGACACTACATATCTTGTTACAGGTCTGCCTGCGGCAACGAGGGAGAACTTTAAGGTAAGAGCCTATAAGATAGTGAACGGTCAAAAGGTCTATGGCGACTATTCAGTGAACTACAACTCCGCCACAAACCCACGCCCCATAAGCGGTCTTAAAGCTCAGACGGGCAATGCTTCCGTTAGCCTTTCATGGAAAAAAGTAGGCTGTTCAAACTATCGTGTCTTTATGCTGAAAAACGGCAAGTGGAAGCAGATAGCGCAGACGGATACAAACAGCTACACTGTCAAAGGGCTTGACGCAGGAAGCTATACATTTAAAGTAAGAGCCTGCAAGCGTGACGATAAGGGTGCAAATCACTACGGCAAATATTCGCAGGAGATAACGGCACAGGCTGTCAAGGTGGACAAGGTCACCGGTCTGACCTCCAAGACCCCTAACACAAGCTCTATAAAGCTTAGCTGGAACGCTGTGAGCGGTGCGGACGGCTATTCTGTGGGAATGCGTTCAAAGGGTAAATATCCTGAGATAGCAGACGTGAAAGGCACGACCTACACTGTCAAGGGTCTGCCTGCGGCAACAAGGGAGAATTTCAAGGTAAGAGCGTATAAGATAGTAGACGGAGTTAAGATATACAGCGACTATTGTGAAAACTACAATTCCGCCACAAATCCAAGGAAGGTAACAGGAGTAAAAGCTTCTGACATCACCGCTTCTACACTTGACCTTAACTGGAAGTCTGTAGGCTGCACAAGCTACAAGGTGTTTATATACACAAACGGCAAGTGGAAGAACATAGCTTCATCTACGGTAAATTCCTGCGCAATAAACGGACTTTACGCAAAGACTACATACAGATTCAAGGTAAGAGCCTGCAAGACGGACGATAAAGGTTCAAATCACTATGGCGCATATTCCGAGGAGATAACCGTTAAGACACCGAACCACACTGTCGAGGTCATAAACGGCATGAGCTATGTTGACGGAGTTCTTTTGGCGAACAAAACATATTCCCTCCCTGCAAGCTACGATCCAAAGGGTCTGACCAAAGAAACATCTGCGGCGTTCAAAAAGATGCAGTCCGCCGCATATAAAGACGGCATAAGCCTGTGGGTATGCTCAGGCTACCGCTCTTATTACGATCAGAGGTACCTTTATAATATGTACTGCAACCGTGACGGCAAGGCTGCGGCAGACACCTACTCCGCAAGACCCGGCTACAGCGACCATCAGACGGGCATGGCAATAGACGTAAACAACGCCAGCGACTCATTTAGCGGCACAAGAGAAGCCAAGTGGCTTGCAAACAACTGTGCAAAATATGGTTTTATAATTCGTTATCCAAAGGGCAAAGAGGCTTACACCGGTTATCAGTATGAGTCTTGGCATATAAGATATGTAGGCACGCCTTTAGCACAAAACATAACCAACAGCGGACTTTCTCTTGAAGAATACTTCGGGATAACTTCGCAATACAAGGATTGACATATGGTTCAGACCGCTGTTCACGGGCATCTGTGAACAGCGGTCTTTTGTTATTATCCATGCTCACTTATCACTTGAAATCTTGCATTTCACCATGATCTGTGTTATACTATATTTAAGGCAATACCGCACAAAGATTGTGCGTCAGATGCGTAGTCAGATTTTTTGTCAGATCGCATAAAAATTCCGCAGGCAGATGGCGTGCAAAGCCGTCAGGCGGGCTTTGTGCGGTGTTGCCTTGTATATTTCACTAAGGAGGACATCTCTATGCTTCTTTCAGGTAAGACGGTCGTTCTCGGCGTCAGCGGCAGTATTGCGGCTTACAAGATCCCAACTTTAGCAAGGCTGCTCAAAAAGCAAGGCTGCAATGTTCAGGTACTCATGACACAGAACGCCACTCAATTTATAAACCCTATCACTTTTGAATCCCTCACAGGCAATAAGTGCCTTATAGATACTTTTGACAGAAATTTTCAATACAGTGTTGAACACGTTGCTCTTGCAAAGCAGGCTGACCTTGTTATGGTCGCTCCTGCTTCCGCTAATGTTATCGGAAAGATAGCATACGGCATTGCTGACGATATGCTCACCACCACTGTCATGGCTTGCCCTTGCAAAAAAATGATATCCCCTGCCATGAACCACAATATGTATCACAATCCTATTGTGCAGGACAATATCCGGAAGCTTGAGCGTTTCGGCTGCGAGATCATCGCTCCTGACAGAGGTATGCTTGCAAACGGTGATGACGGCGACGGCAGAATGCCTGAGCCTGAGGTGTTGTTTGAATACATTCTTCGGGAGCTTGCTTTTGAGAAGGATCTTGCAGGTAAAAAGGTGCTTGTTACGGCTGGTGCGACCATGGAGGCTATCGACCCTGTGAGGTACATCACTAATCATTCAAGCGGAAAAATGGGCTGTGCACTTGCTAAAGCGGCTATGCAAAGAGGTGCAAAGGTGACGTTGGTGGCAGGTCACATGGAGGTTTTGCCGCCTATGTTCGTGGACGTTGTGAACGTAAAGTCTGCGGCGGATATGTTTGAAGCTGTCACAAAGCTTGCTCCTGAGCAGGATATTATCGTAAAGGCGGCGGCTGTGGCTGACTACACGCCTGTTGCGGTGGCTGACAACAAGATAAAGAAGTCTGACGATGACATGAAGATAGAGCTAAAACGCACGAAGGATATCCTCGGCTATCTAGGTCAGCACAAACGTGACGGTCAGGTCATATGCGGTTTTTCTATGGAAACTCAGGACGTTATCAAGAACTCTGAGAAAAAGCTCACCAACAAAAACTGCGATATGATATGCGCAAACTCACTAAAGACCGCTGGTGCAGGCTTCAAGACGGACACTAATGTTATCACCCTTATCACTGAGGGCGGTGCTGTGGAGCTGCCTATTATGACCAAAGAGCAAGACGCTCACAGGATACTTGACGAGCTTGCGAAAATGATATAAGTGTACGATAATATGTACAGATAAACAGATCACGAAGGGAAATACGCCATATGAAACGTATTGAGATATATGAAAACGGCATTAATATAGTATTTGAGATAACAGACGACAACGAGGCGAAGCTTCTGCACTTCTCTGCTCTGCCTTTTGATGAAGCCAAGACGGCTTCATACATGGGGCTGAAAACTTTCAGACCTGTAGAGATACAGGCGAGCGGTATCGACCGCCCTGACGAGCGTCACGGAAACAAATATATCGTGACCGCACCAGGCTGGAGAATGAAGTTCAAGGACTTCCGTGATGTGAACAATGATTACGGCAGAAAGCTTGAGCTTGTGACATTTGATGAGGGCACAGGTCTTGAAGCTGTGTCCCACTATCAGTTTTACACCGGCACGTCTGTTGTACGCTGTTGGACTACCCTTACAAACAAGGGCAGCGAGGTACAGACCATTGAATATATGTCCTCCTTTGCGCTGACGGGCGTAGAAAAAGAGGGGCTTAAAAAGCCTGAGGACAAGATGAAGATATGGGTATGCCACAACTCATGGCAGCGTGAATTGCAGTGGCAGGACTACACCCTTGAACAAGTGGGGCTTGCTTCATCTGCTAAGCCTACGGAGCAGCGTTCATCAAAGGTATTTGCCTGCACAAACGTTGGAAACTGGTCGGCAAAGGAATACATACCAATGGGTGTGCTTGAAAACACAGAAGCAGGCTCGGTGCTGTTTTGGCAGATAGAGCAAAACGGTTCTTGGCACTGGGAGCTTTCGGACGTGGGAGGACACTTCTATTTACAGCTTTCTGGGCCTTCGGAGATAGAGTCCCACTGGTACAAAAACCTTGCACCTAATGAGAGCATAGAAAGCGTGAAGTGTGCAGTAGGCTCGGTGACAGGAAGCTTTGACAAGGCTATGGGCGAGCTGACGAAATACCGCAGAAAAATACGCCGCCGCAACAAGGATAATCAGAGGCTTGCGGTAATATTCAACGACTACATGAATTGTCTGTGGGGCGACCCTACGGCTGAAAAGGAGTTTCCCCTTGTGGACGCTGCGGCAGAGGCAGGCTGTGAATATTTCTGCATTGACGCAGGCTGGTATGCTGACGGCTTTTGGTGGGACGAGGTCGGCGAATGGAAAGAGAGCAGAAAGCGTTTTCCGAACGGCGTAAAGGAAGTTGCAGACTATATCCGCAAGAAGGGCATGATACCTGGGCTTTGGCTTGAAATAGAGGTCATGGGAATAAAGTGTCCGCTTGTGGACAGCGTTTGCGATGACAGTTGGTTCTTCACACGTCATGGCAAGAGGGTCTATGACAGAAGCCGTTATCAGCTTGATTTCAGAAACCCGAAAGTCCGTGCTCACGCTGACGAGGTAATAGACAGGCTCGTTTCTGAATACGGCATAGGCTATATAAAAATGGATTACAACATAGAGCCTGGTATAGGCACTGAGCAGAACTGCGACAGTGTCGGCGAGGGTCTGTGGGGTCACCAAAAGGCTTACCTTGAATGGCTTGACGGTGTTTTTGCTCGTCACCCTGACCTTATTATAGAAAACTGCTCCAGCGGTGGACTCAGAATGGACTATGCGATGCTTTCAAGATACTCCATTCAGTCCACCTCAGATCAGGACGATTACAAAAAATACTGCACCATTGCGGCGAACTCCCCTACTGCCCTTTGCCCTGAGCAATCGGCTATCTGGGCTTATCCTATCACATCAGGTGACAGGGAGGAAGTTGTTTTCAACATGATTAACGCAATGCTTTTGAGAATACATCAGAGCGGTCACCTTGGCAACATCGACCCTGAGCGCAAGGCACTTGTTAAGGAAGCTATCAGCGTTTACAAGAAGATAAGGGCGGACATAAAGGAAGCAGTGCCGTTCTGGAGCTTGGGTCTGTCGAAATTTTCGGACGACTGGGTATCTCTCGGTCTGAGAAACGGCAACAAGGCTTATCTTGCCGTATGGAGGAGAGAGGGCAAGAGCAACACCTGCGTTTTGCCTATAGGCTTCCTCAAGGGTGTTGACGCAAGGGTGAAGTGCATTTATCCTGATTTCAGCGAAACCCCTGTGGAGTTTTCAAAGGCGACAGGCAATGTTTCTGTTAAGTTTGACAGACCTTATATGGCTAGACTTTTTGAGATAGAGTGGTAAAAAAAGTTACCTGCCAATAAGGGTAACTTTTCCCCACACCGCACCTTTTGATTTGTCCGATTTTACGGACAGTTGCTCGCCTGTGGGAGATATTATCGCTGATATTCCGCAGTTTCCTGCACGGAGGACATATCTTCTGTTCTCAACGGCTCGCATTATGCAGTGGCGGTAATGCTGTTCACGGGCGGAGCTTTTGCCAAACCATGAATCGTTGGTGGAAACGCAAATTATCTGTGCGCCCTGCTCTTTCTGTCGGCTCACAAGGCTTGGGAAAATGGACTCTATGCAGATAACAGAGCCTATGGTCATGCCGTCTGAGGCGAGGGGCTTGGTGTGTCTTTCGTCTGCACATTCGCTCATAGTGTCAAGGTGAAAAATGCCTGCAAAAGGTGTCTTTTCACCGAAAGGCACAAGCACTTGTTTCAGGTAGGGCGAAGACGCAATGCCGTTTTTATCATAGGCGAAAAGGGCGTTGTAATCCTTGCCGTTTTCAAGATAGAACGAACCTGTCACAAGGGTACACCCATGGGTGGCGGCAAAGTCTGATATAAGGGAAAATTCTTTTAGCTGTTCGTCATAGTCTTTCGACACGGCAGTTTCAGGAAGCAAAACAAGGTCAGTACCCCACCGCCAACAGCTTTCCATTATAGAAAGGTAGGAGCGTGCTGAGTCAAGGGCTTTACGGTGTGATTTTTCCCTGCCCTCCAGACTATCCTGTGCGCAGATAACGTCTATCTGAGGGTAAATGTTATCAAGCTTTTTGTCGAGGTTTATGGAATAAAGTCCGTAGCTTAAATTTGCCCCCTGCAAAAGCAGTGCAAAGGCGGTGTAGACAAAACGCTTTTTGCTAGTATATATCTCCCCATGCAGACCGTTGAGCAGGAAAATTATAAAGCTTGTAAGACGGCAGCTTATGAGCGTTGCGGATTGCAAAAGCAGCGGCGAACTTGTTACAGCTAGCCATGCCGCAGACCACGGAAACGCCAAAATCGGAACTTTCTCTTGAAGCCACTCCCCTGCTGTCAAAAGCAGGCAGAGCAAAACTATCTCAGACAAACGGTGTTTGAGATGCGGTCGCAGGGGCAGGAAAAGGCTCAGTGGAAGATACATAAGGATACACTCCCACAAGGTCAGACCTAACCACGCTAAAGTGGCAAGAGGTATAGAGGCAAAGGACGGCAGAGGACATATTTTCCATATGGTGAGCATAAAAGTGAGCTGAAAAAGATAATATGGTACAAAAAAGCACAGAAAATCAAGCCTGAAAGCCTTTTTTTCATGGCAGACTGACAGGCAATGCACCATTGGCGCAAAGATAAAAAACGCAAGCCACGGCAAATTCAAGATAGATTGCATAAGTGCGCTCACTATACCCGTGAGGGCGAGGAACGCTCTCCGTGAGATTTTGGGGTCAATTATTTTCGAGATATTCATGTAAATATTATGACCCGAAAGTCCCACATAATTCACAAAACTATAAAGGGAGGCAGTAAATTGGAGATCTTTATTCCGCAGTTTGTCAGGACGGCTCTTGACAGGCTGAATGAGTGCGGCTACGAGGGTTATATAGTCGGTGGCTGTGTAAGAGATAGTTTGCTTGGCAAAAAGCCTCATGATTACGATGTCTGCACAAACTGCACCCCTGACAAAATGCTTGAAGTTTTCGCAAATTTCCGCACTATTGAAACCGGGCTGAAGCATGGCACGCTCACTGTTTTGATAGAGGGCGAGCCTGTGGAGATAACCTGTTATCGCAGTGACGGAGAGTATATAGGGCATAGAAAGCCTGCTCAGGTGACATTTGAAAGCTCGCTGGAGGAGGACTTAAAACGTCGTGACTTTACTGTGAACGCTATGGCATACTCACCGAAAACGGGGCTTATTGACCTTTACGGTGGACAAGGCGACCTTGAAAAGGGCATTATAAGATGCGTCGGCGAGCCTGAAAGGCGTTTTGACGAGGACGCTTTGAGGATATTAAGAGGGCTGAGATTTTCTTCATGCCTTGGGTTTGAGATCGAGGAAAAGACCTCAAAGGCTATACTTGAACAGTGTGAGCTTTTAAAAAGCATTTCAGCTGAACGCATTGCGTCGGAGCTTAAAAAGCTTCTCTGCGGAAAGGGTGCAAGGAAGATATTGCTTGACTATCGTGAGGTCATAGCGGTGTTCATACCTGAGCTTCGGGAAAGCTTTGATTTCAGGCAGAACAATCCCCACCATTTTCTTGATGTTTACGGTCACATTTGTTTGAGCGTTGAGAACGTCAGACCACAGTGGCAGATGAGGCTTACTATGCTTCTTCACGATATCGGCAAGCCGAGAATGCACACTGTTGACGAGAACGGTATTTCGCACTTTAAAAAGCACCAGTTCCAGGGGGCTTACATGGCGGAGAAGATATTAAAAAGGCTTAGGATAGACAATGCTTCGGCGAAATATATTTATGAGCTTATATGGGAGCATGACAACAGGATACCTGCCACGAAAAAATCGGTGCGGAGATTTATGGCTCAGCATGACTTTGACTTTGTTATGGATTATCTGGAACTTGATATGAGCCATATTAAGGATGCGGGAATGACAGATTACTGGGGGAACCTGGACGGCATTGATTTCTATGATGTAGAAAATGAGGGCGAAAAGGCAGTGCTTGCAATGGAGATAAATGAGAACAACGAGTGTATCCACATTTGCGACCTTGACATAAACGGCAAGGATCTTTTACAAATGGGCTTTGGCGGAAAGGATATCGGCATTGGGCTGGAGCTTGCATTGAATGGTGTTATAGACGAAAAGGTGGAAAACAAAAAAGAGGAGCTGAAAGGCTACATTGAAAGCAACTTCAAAAGGCAGGATAAAGATAATACTTAAAGGGTTGGCACTTGTGCTGTGGTGCGTGGTGATATTCATGTTTTCGGCAAACAATGCTGACGAGTCCAACAAGCAATCAGATGCGGTGTTTAACACAGTGATAGAATTTGTCAACCCTGTATACGACAGCCTTGACACTACAGCGCAGGCGGAATACAAGGACACCGCCACGTTCATCATAAGAAAACTTGCGCATTTCAGCGAATACGCCTTGCTTGGAATACTGGCGTTCATCAATTTTTCAAAGGTGAAAAAGCTTGGATACAGAGGGCTTTTTGCGGCAGTTTTTTCTTGCATCTACGCTTCAAGCGATGAGATACATCAGCTTTTCGTGCCGGGGCGTGCAGGTCAGGTGCGTGATGTTCTTATCGACACAAGCGGTGCAGTGGCAGGAATTTTACTTGCCATACTAATACGAAAAATATGGCTCAAAAGCCGTGAGAAAAAATCGTGATAACAAAAAAATATCCGTGGGGGCATTTCGCTCTCACGGATATTTTATTCTAGCAAAACCTATTGCAAATCATATCGTGACCCACTGGTATCGCCTCATTCAAAGCCTTGGCTTTACCTAAATCACTTTATCTCAAGTCTTTTGGTTTCAGGCTTTACCTCCTGCATCTTTGGCAGGTCAAGGGTCAGGATACCATTCTTGTACTCTGCGGCGATATTGCCCGTATCAATGCCAGTAAGGTCAAAGCTTCTCTGATAAGAACCGTATGTCCTCTCACGGCGGATATACTTGTCTTTCTTATCCTCTGTCTCTGCCTTATGCTCAGCGGTAAGAACAAGGTCGTTGCCTGAGATGTCAAGCTTGATATCGTCCTTATCAAAGCCCGGAAGCTCTGCTTCCATTACATATTTGTCGCCCTCGTCCTTGATATCGGTCTTGAAACTCTGGAGTGCATTTTCTCCAAAGAAATCATTCTCAAAATCATGGAATGCGTTAAACAGGTCGTAGCTCTTTCTTTCAAATGGTGTAAGTCCAAACATATAAATTCCTCCTTGATGTGTTATATCTTAATTTATCTTGTAAGCTTTTATAATTTATTCTGCTCTTCCATTGGTATCATTTCCTTTCTTCATTGTCTTTATGATACCCCTGCTATGTGTTCATTATGTGAAGATATTGTGAACATTAGCTGAATTTTAGCACTCTCGCTATGCGAGTGCTAGCATATTAGTTTCATGAGTGCTAAAACAACGTCATGACATGATATGATAATCAGCGGGCGAACGCTGTTCGCCCCTACTGCGTCAACGCCTATCACTGCTTATCGAAGCGGTCTTTAAGAAGCTTCAAGGCTTTCTTTTCTATCCTTGAAACATAGGAACGTGAGATACCAAGGCGTTTTGCGACTTCTCGCTGCGGCAGTTGCGGCTGACCGAAAAGACCATAGCGCAGAGTGACTATCTGTCTTTCACGCTCATCAAGAGAGCTTTCGATATAGCGGTAGAGCTGTTCACTGCGAATGGAAAGCTCTATTTTATCGGCAACGTCCTCTCCGTCTGCGATTATGTCGATAAGGCAAAGCTGATTGCCGTCCTTATCGGAGTCAACAGGCTCGTCAAAGTGGATATCGTTGGCAGACTTTTTCTGGGAGCGGAAGTGCATTAGTATCTCGTTCTCCACGCACCTGCTCCCATAGGTGGCGAAGCGACAGCCTTTCTTGTGGTCAAATGTTGACACAGCTTTTATCAGACCGATAGTGCCGATAGAGATAAGATCCTCCTGATCTGTGGAATTTGAATAATACTTTTTTATAATGTGTGCCACAAGACGGAGATTGTGTTCGATAAGCTTATCCTTTGCCGCCTTGTCACCCTGCGCCATTCTCTCAAAACACTCACGCTCCTCCTTTGCCGAAAGCGGTTTTGGAAACACGCTGCGGCTGTCAAAATGCAGTGCGAAAAATAGAAAATTCCCCGTAAGCAGTTCAAACAGTGCTGAAAACATATTTGTCCCTCCTTATATAAAGTATCGCTCATACGCTTTTTAATCATATGATTTTTAGGGATTGTACTATTCTGATTTTGACATAAGGTCGTAAAATGTTTCTGATTTGTTAAATTTGCTGAAATATTGATTGTCTTGTTTGCTAAAATCACGAATATTGTTAATAATCTGTAAACAGACGGCATTTTACTTTTATCGTTAATCAAATGGTGATATAATTATATCAGATAGGTATGTTTTTGGGGGTGAGCGCTCATGACAAGCATAAAGGGACGGTCGGTATTCGGAAGCATTGCAAGAGGAAAGCTGACCTTTTATCATCGTGACGAATTTATCATCAACAAGATAAAAGTGTCCGACCCTGAACTTGAATACAAAAAATATGTCAAGGCTAAAAACGCTGCTCTTGTGGAGCTTGGGGAGCTTTATGACCGTGCAAGGTTAAGCGTTGGGGAAGGCGACGCTCAAATATTTGTGATACACCAAATGCTTATCACCGACGAGCAATACGACAGCAGTATTCGCACAAAGATACTTGACGAGCATTTCAATGCCGATTATGCGGTCGCAAGCACTTCAAGAAGCTTTGCGGAGATGCTGGCACAAATGGACAGCGAATATATGCAAAGCAGAGCGGCTGACGTCAAGGACGTTTCAAACAGACTTTTAAGACACATATTAAACTGTGCCGACAAGCTTCCCATACTTAAAGAGAATGCCATTATCTGCACCGGTGACCTTATGCCCTCAGAAACCCTGCTCATGGACAAGACGAAGATAAAGGGCTTCTGCACAAGGTCCGGTTCTGTGAACTCTCATACTGCGATACTTGCGAAAAATCTTGGCATACCTGCCATTGTGAACGTTGGAACGGAGCTTTCTGACGAATACGAGGGCAAGGAAGCCGTTCTTGACGGCTACAGCGGAACACTTTACATAGAGCCTGATGAGCATACTCTCAGACAGCTTGAATACAAGGAAGCCGTTGAGGGCAGGAAAAAGGAACTTCTCACAAGGCTCAAAGGAAGAAAAAACATCACTCGTGACGGACATGAGATAAAGATATATGCGAATATACTCAACTCTGAGGAGCTTGAATCGGCGGTAAAAAACGACGCAGGTGGGATAGGTCTTTTCAGAACAGAGTTTATGTGCTTTGACAGACCTGCTTTTCCTGACGAGGATTTTCAGTTTTACACCTACCGCAAGGCATTGGAGGCAATGGAGGGTAAAGAGGTCATAATAGGCACTTATGATATAGGTGCAGACAAGATACCTGATTGTGCAGACATGAGTGCTGAGAGAAATCCCTCTATGGGCTGTAGAGGCATACGATTTTGTCTTGAAAGAGAAAGCATATTCAAAACACAGCTAAGGGCGTTATACAGAGCGTCTGTTTACGGACAGCTTTCAATACTTCTGCCTATGGTCATAGACGTGAGCGAGATACTGAGGGTGAAAGAGCTTATTGTGCAGGTCAAGGCAGAGCTTATAAAAGAGGGCAGGAAATTTGCCGACAATGTTAAGCTCGGGGCAATGATAGAGACCCCTGCGGCGGTGATGACAAGCGATATCATAGCCAAAGAGGTGGACTTTTTCAACATCGGAACCAACGACCTTGAACAGTTTGCTTTCGGTCTTGACAGGCAGAACCCATGTTATGACAGGGTATCACCGAAAAATCACAGGGCACTGCTTAGAATGATAAAAATGGTGTGCGACAACGCCCATGCAAACGGCATAAAAGCAGGCATTTGCGGTGAGATAGCAGGCGACCCAACGCTCACAGAGATATTTCTGGAGCTTGATGTGGATATGCTGTCGGTAGTTCCGTCAAGGGTACTGCCACTGAGAAAGGCGGTAAGGAGCATAAGTCTTAAAGAACCGAAAAAGGCAGAGAATGACCTGAAGCTGTTTTTATAAAAAGGATAATTTTCCTCATTCCATATAGGCGGTGGGATACGTTATCGTGCGTGTCCCACCGCCTTTTTGCTTTGCTTGCAAATACGCTAATAAGGAGAGCGAACTGTTCACCACTACAGATATTTAAACAAAGAACGTATTTTATCTTATGGTCTGTATGGTTGTCTTATGAAAATCTTAAGCGTTTCTTAAAGCGGTTGACAGTTGGAAAGGGTTATGATAAACTTATATATGCCACTAAAAAATACGTCTGAAAAAAAGACAAAACACAAGGAGGAGAAACTTTGAAACTAAGAAACATAAACAGAGGTCTGGTTCTTGGCGGTGTGCTTGCGCTGGGCGTTGTATGCTACTCAGTGTATGATAACAACCAGTTCAAGACTTCCAAGCCTGAGATAGAACAGACCATGAGGGATTATATCGCAGACTTGACAAGTGCAAACGTTGGAAGCAGTGATAAGTTAAAAAGTCAACTTACAGATTTTGTGGATAAGCATTATGCTGACTACACCACTTCTGACAATGAGTACGCTTCGTCAAAGTCAGGACTTCTGGACGAAATAAACCAAGCTGAAGTTGCAACGCAAGGAGGAGATATCACCTCGGCTGAGTATGACATAAAAGAGATGTCAATAAACAAGAGTGGAGCCGACGGAGCAAAGGTCACTATGATATACAATGTGTGCTATGACGTATCAAAGGGCGACCCAACTTTTCTCACAACCAACGGCATAAGCACCATGACAAGCGGTAACTACACAAATTCCGACAACTATGAGCCTAGCACATCTTCATACAAGGCGATTTTCAGTTATGAAAATGCTGAATTTTATCTTTTGCGTACCTCTGACGGCTGGAAGATAGCAACGTCCAGCGACTACGGATATGGCGAGGATTACAGCTTTGATGATAACAACAGTGACAGCGTGGCTGATGAAAGCAAGTCTGAGTCTGAGATAGTTCCGGACAGCAGTGCAGAAAATACCGACAGCGAGGGGGCAGACAGCGTTGAGTGATACTATTCTAAAGATAAAGGGGCTTAACAAGACCCTTGGCAAAAAGCAGATACTTCACAGCATAGACATGGAGTGTTACAGTGGCGAGGTCTACGGCTTTCTCGGTCCTAACGGTGCAGGAAAGACCACAACTATAAAGATTGCAGTGGGACTTTTACAGCTTGACGAGGGGGAGATATCCATTAACGGAAAGGATATCAGAAAAGACTTCGAGGGCGCAATGGCGAACGTTGGAGGCATTGTTGAAAACCCTGAGATGTATAAATATCTCTCGGGACTTGAAAACCTACGTCAGTATGCAAGAATGAGAGAGGGAGTAACTGAGGAGCGTATCAAAGAGGTGGTGGAGCTTGTAAGGCTTTCAAACCGCATTAATGACAAGGTGTCGAAATACTCTCTGGGTATGCGTCAGCGTCTTGGCGTTGCGCAGGCTATCCTCCACAGACCAAAGCTTCTTATCCTTGACGAGCCTACAAACGGTCTTGACCCGCAGGGTATAAAGGAGCTTCGTGATATACTCAAAGAGCTTGCTCACAAGGAAGGTACTTGCGTTGTGGTATCGTCACATCTCATGAGCGAAATGGAAATGATGTGCGACAGAGTGGGCATTATCGCAAACGGAAAAATGATAGGCTCATACACAATGGAGGAGCTTATCTCACAGTCTGACAGCTCAATTGCTGAATATGTACTTGAAGTTGAC
>ERZ780148.1754-NODE-1754-length-14052-cov-5.976781_pt1 | contig 14052 bp, 19 predicted proteins | sample MGYA00510984_ERZ780148 | MGnify/ENA primary metagenome ERZ780148 (study PRJEB29588, sample SAMEA2160902) | human gut metagenome | biome: human gut; feature: human-associated habitat; material: faeces | place: Denmark | collected 2008/2010 ...
TGACGAACAAATGATTATCAGCGGCTAGCCGCTTTTATATAGATCAGCCGGTGCTTCGTTTGTGGAGCACCGGTTTTTTGTATTGACAATGGATAGATTTTGTAATATAATCAATATAGAGTTGTGATATTTCATTATGGCTGGAAAATAATAAGGAGAACAAATAGCATGAAGAAAAATAATAATACCTCCGAACTTGATGATCTCCTTGCAAATGTAGAAGATATTGATTTTGTCTTTGAAGACGATACTATATCTGATACAGATGAATCGGATGAGAGCGAAGAAGATGACTTACCGGAAGATTTTTTTGACGATGATTCTGAAGAAAATGATCTGTATGAACCAGATGGTACACCGAAGAAACATTCCTTTGTGGTCGGTGACAAGGTAATGACATCTATCTTTCCGGAGCGCTTTTTCGATTCCGATTATGAAATGAACACGAATGAGAAATTATATATCATTGATTGTTCAAAAGAGTGGGCGCAGGCACGTCAGGAATATGATAATTTAATGGAAGAGTACTACCTCCGGACTGAAAAAGCAAACCAGCTTACTGAGAGCAATAATCCTCCATGTTTTGAAGTCAGAGATGAGCCTGCTGATAAAGTGGCTAGGATAAAGTACCGCTTTTCGAGCATACTGGGCGATTTTGACAAAAGCAACACTGATACTATCTTTAAGGACTATCCGGTGGATATCAGCCGGGAATGTGTCAGCAATGTGATTTTTGATAAAATTAAGAGCAGGGATATCAAGATAAGAAATCCTCTGAAGATAACCGGTTTCATCGAAGATATTGCCTTTTCCTATTGGGCGGTAAAACCTATTATATATCACCGTAAGGTCAATGGCAGAGATGAATCTATTATGAGATTTACACCAGGAATAACGTACGTTGTGTGATATGTCCTCCACAGAGTCTGAAAAAGGTCCTGGAATCAAGCGGCAGCGACTATGATTATTCCATAATTTCAAGGCAGATAATCGAGAGTGAAAAAATACTCCAGCCTGAATCAGTCGAACGCTCGTTTGCTTTCCGGTGGTTCAGAGATATGCTGCCGATAAATGAAACGACCGCACTCTCTGACGCTGAAACAAAAAAACTCGTTGGGCTGCCCCGTGGAACTCAGAAGCTCATTTTTTCGATTTTGGGATATTCCGTGCTGTCTCTGTTTGTTCCGGATATGGGTGAATATGATGAGCCGCCTAAGGTAGTTGCGGGAAACATAGTTGCGCAGACTTCTCAGGTAAAGGATATCATTTCGGCTGTTTCTGCTTGTTTTGTATCAGCCGGAGGCAGCGACCTAATTAAGCCAAAGTACCTTTCTCTCAAACCGGACGAGTCCCTGAATTCACAGAATTGCGAGCGTTGTCTTATCGTGATCGATACGACAGCTATGCATGGCAGGGATAAGGAACAGAAACTCTTTCAGACGATACTTGACGATTATATACGATATGCGGAGCAGAAGATCGTTCCGGTTGCATATCCGGATATAGGGTGGCTGCCTCTGGTGATCAGTACCGATGAACGTGACGAGCGATTCTACAATATTGATATTCAAAGCGCAGATTTATCAATGGTTACAGAGGTTACAACAGTGTTACGAAAGCTGTACCACAACGCCCTTGTGGGGATATCCGAAAGCGGTTTTGCCAGGCTGCGTGAAACTGTAATTGCATGGGCTGATGAGAAAGTGACCGAGCGGAATGCCACTGGCGCATACAGCTCCAGATACAAGAGTATGCCGGATTTCCTGTATATCAACCTGCCTTTAGGGAGATTCCCAGAGTGAGATTTCAATTTGTTGCTTACCTTTGTGCCCGGGGTTACGGGATATCCGTCTGTAATAATATTCTATGTGAGTATGAACACTGTATGTAGCCTCTGTTATGTGCGTCTCATTCCGGGTATTCTGATTTCCTGCTGCCTTTTTAATTATGTAAGGCGCACCATAAATTATAATTCGGGCTGCCTTTTGTGAACCTCTGCGTTTGTCAGAGCCATTCAAACAGACTGGGCAGATCACAAATGGATTTCTTTGCCGGGAGCGGCACCGGGTTTACCCCGATATTTTCAAACTTGTCTATCATTTTATGATAGGCTCTGCTGTCCAGCTTTGGATCCTCCTGCTCCATGGCACGACGTGCACTGAACATTCCGTGCTTCTGTGCAACGAGTTCGGAAAATCTGCACATTCTGTTCCGCATCTTTTTCCTGTTCACCTGTTCGCATATGAGGCGGTTGACCTCGCTTAGCTTATAGCTTGCTCCGTCAACTATAAACTTAGACAATATCTCATAAAGCAGGTCGCCGCTGTTATTTATGAACCAGAGCAGCGTTTCTGAATTCGTCAGGGTAATTTCATGCTTACGCTTAATTTTATTTACATTGAGAATGCGGTATTCTGCACGCAGTATTCCGTGAGCTTCATCGCTTGGGTGACCGATTTTTTCAAGCTGCCGCTCTTTGTCATACAGGGATAGTTCGTCAACGCCGCTTCTGGATCTGGCAGTAAATCCGGCGACCTTGTCAAACCTTTTTCCGTATTCTTTTTTACCATAGACCTTATAAGACTTTGTCGCGCCAGCACGATACATCTGCCGGATATACGCTGATACCAGTTCTGCGCTCCCTACGTCTATATTACTGCAGATATCAACTCTGGACAGCCTTAGCCTGTCTATTTCAAATTCATCGCCCAGCCAGCTGCTGAGCTGCCAGTTTACCATTTCAATAGCTTCCTGGGCGTTGCTTTCGTTGATTATCTTTACAAGCCCCTGCTACCAGTACTTTTTGAAGATTTACTATGAATTTTATATAATAATCATTGTGGTTTGCTATGAGGTGAACCTGGATTCCAAGCCCCATAAATTTAAGCAGCCTATGGCATTTATAGCCTGGATTATTGCTTCTGTCGTAGAATATCTTATATCCTTCTTTCTGGCAATCGGTTTGTGCACGGTCCAGGAACTCCTGATATTTCAGGTATCCGTTTTCGCCTTTGCCAAATGATTTGCTGAGTTCAAATGTGTGTATGCTCATTTCCTTTCTCCTCAATATATAGTAGTAAAAATATACACTTTAGTGGAAGAACGCCCGCTTATGACACGGCGGTGCCGCACTCATAGGCGTGTTGTCTTGAAACCACCTGTGCATTTACTACGATGTATGGAGGAGAATATTTTTATATAGGATAGAAAAATCCGCCCTGTTTAATATCAGAGCGGATAGTGTTTTGGATTCAGAGTTCTTATTTTCGCTCCAGGCTCAGAAGAGTTTTGTATTCGTCTGAATTGAGCCTTGCCGGGCGTGGCAGAACTGACGGAATCAGGTAAGAGGGAAATTTCAGCGGACTGTCGGCGCTGTAAAAGGTCTTTAAGAAGTAGTCGGTGTATGGGCTGGTATTTCTGTAATATCTGCGCTTGATAATATAGAGGCTCTCGGAAAATAACCTGTTGATCGTTTCTGTATTCCTGAATGAAGGGTTTATTGGCTTGCTTGCGGGTTTGGATAAGTTTATGGTATCCAGCATTTCTTTATATGGAGAGTGCGCGGATAATTTACCCAGAAAGCCAGCAAGCTCTCCAAATGAAATGTTATTTTTAACCAGACTATATGATAATGTGAAAATGACCGGATAGTAAATATAGTTGAGCAGGTCAACGCTTAGCTTATAAACGTTAAATCTATCGTTACGCTGGTACTTACCGGCGTATTTTCTTACCTTGCTATCACTGGTAAAATCGCGGTAGACAACTTCACGGACATGTTCCAGATCATCATGATCTTCTACTTCGGAACGCAGTCTGGAAAGGCTGAGGCTTCCGCTTCGAAGTCAGAGTGATTTGACCGCCGTTTTGTGCACATCTAACAAAAATATAAAACGGCTCTGAATAAGTGCTGCTTTCTGCATTCTTTTCAAGCCGTTTTGCTGATTTTCTTTTCTAAAATGGCATTATAAAGCCGTTTAAATATGTTTTAAATCCGCCAGGAAGTTTTTTCTCTGGCGGATTTTTTTGTATTTTGCTTGTCAGTTTTTTGCGTTTTGCGTGGCAGACTACAATAGAGCTTGTCGGAGTCTTTTCCACAGATTATTTTCCGGGAATCCACGATAATGTTTTTGAGTATCAGCAGGAGAACATATTCATTATGGCTCAGAACGTCTATATTAAAAAACATTGACAGCTCATCTTCTATAAGATGAGTATTACCCGGATCGTTCACTATGTCAGAATACAAATTCAGATACCTCTCAGGGTCAAGCCCGTATCGGTATCTTGCTGTATTGAGAGCTTCGTTAAAAACGCAGTTGTCTTTGAAAAGGCTGAAGAAATAATAGAAATCTTCGTTCATAAATGCTCCTTGGAAAAATGGATTCAATTTGTTTCGCCGAAAATCCATTATTTGCTGTTAAATATGCTGAATATAATTTTAAACTCATTGAATAAAGGAAAATAGCTGTGGCGAAAACATTTATTCCGTTTGCTGAAAATCCTTTATTCTTGTGATACAATATTTGTAGAGCAGATACATAATGAGATGCTCACAAATATGCAGGAGGAATTCAATATGAAAACAACAAACAGACAGGTTGAAAACACAATAAAGCTCCACGCAGCAAAGGAGCCTTCATGCGGGAAAAGGTCAGATTCGGATAACGAATTTGTTGTTCAGAGATTTGTGGGTAACGGCAATGTAGTTACAAGAATCGGGAGCCGTAAAGCGATGAGCGCGATCCCTGAAAACCGGGAAAACGGCAATGAATAAATGTATATTATTCATAAGTGCCCAGGAAAGGAGATACTGTACAACCAATCCGCCATATAATCAAGCGAGGTGATGAATATGGGCATGATATTATCCTACACTGCTTCGTGCGGTGCTGCCGTGAATTTCAGCGATGAGGGATATATTAACTCCAGCGAGCAGGAGCTTGCCTTTCGCCGTGAGAATATGAGGAGCACTGCCGAGCAGATAGCGCAGGAAACCCAGCTTAGACATATCTGTCAGGAGAATCGGGACGAATGCCCTGAAACTGCCTGAGTACTGCCAAAGCTTCTGATGTACTTATTTTATCACAATTCAGGGGCTTTTGCAAGGCTTAGTTGAAAGGAAGTGAAATCAATGCTTTACGCAATATATCTCAGGAAATCCCGGGCAGACCTTGAAGCAGAAGCCATGGGACAGGGCGAAACACTGGCAAGACACCGGGCGGCGCTTCTAGACTATGCGGCTCATCACGGACTGGAAATAGGCGCTGTTTACGAAGAGATCATATCCGGCGAAAGCATTGACGCACGTCCGAAAATGAAGCAGCTTCTGCGGGAGGTGGAGCAGGGGCGCTGGGCGGGGGTACTCTGCATGGATATAGACCGCCTGGCAAGAGGAAACAGCGCTGATCAGGCGAGGGTATCGAATACGTTCCGTATCTCCGGGACGCTGATAATCACGCCGTCAAAGGTGTACGACCAGAGCCGTGAAAGCGATGAGGAATACGTTGATTTTGAGCTGTTCATGGCACGCCGGGAATATAAGGCGATTTCCCGGCGGATAATGCGAGGGCGTATCGCTTCCGTAAAGGAGGGACATTTTATCGGAAGCACGCCGCCCTACGGTTACGATAAAGTCAAAGTCGAAAAGGGACGAGGATTTACCCTGTTGCCGAATTCCGAAAGCGATACGGTGAAACTGATATACTCCTTGTGTATCAGCGGAATGGGCTGCAACGCCATCGCAAGACGGCTCGACACGATGGGCGTGACTCCACGAAAGGGCAGCTCATGGAGCAGCGCTTCGATTCAGGATATCCTGAAAAATCCGGTTTACTGCGGCAAGATACGCTGGCAGTACCGGAAGGAGGAGAAGAGCCTGACAGACGGTATCGTCACGACCCATCGGCGGGAAAATCCCGACTGCATAATCGCGCAGGGTCTGCACCCGGCGCTGATATGCGAGGAGGAATTCGACCAGGCGCAGCAATTTCTGAACAGCCGCAGGATACCGCACAAAAAGGAAAGCACGGAGCTGCGCAATCCCTTGTCCGGGCTGGTGTACTGCGGTATGTGCGGCAGTATGATGACAAGGCTCGGGACGAGCAGCAGGAATCACAGCGACACGCTCCGCTGCCCGAACCGGAATTGCAGCAATGTGTCCGCAAAGCTGGAGTTTGTTGAAAGCGCTCTCGTTGAGGGCGTGGCACGGTGGCTCAACGACTGCCGCGTGAATGTCAGCCGGAAGCCTGCCGCAGATACTGCGAAAGCGGAGCGTACGGCAGCCGAAAAGGTACGCGCCGAACTTGCTAAACTGGACAGCCAGCGTGAGAGAATATATTTGTTCCTGGAACAGGGGGTGTATTCCGCCGGGGAATTCCGGGAGCGCATGGAATCGCTCGAAAAGCGAAGAACGCAGCTTTCGGAGAATCTGCGGCAGGCTGAGCAGGCAGTCAGCGAGGCAGAGGGCAATCGTCAGCTTTATGCGCAGATAATCCCCAGTGTGGAGCGCGTGATGGATATTTACGCGCAGTCCACACCGGAGGAGAAAAACCGTCTGCTAAAGACGATAATCAGCCGGGCTGAATACATAAAAACGGAGCGCAACACCAGAGGAAACGCTGACCGCTGCAATTTCACGCTTAACGTGACGCCGCTCTTTCCGGAAATAAAAACAGGAGCAGAATGACTATAATGACGCCGGACGTATACATGATACCATATATCATTATAGCACACCAATACATATTTTGTTTCCAGAATATTTCGGTGCAACGGCAGACGCCGCCGTTCTTTGCAGCCTGCTGTTCCGTACGGTACCTTAGTTCCTGACCGGATCGCTCGCTTTATTCCTGTTTTCAGAGCCAGCTTTACCGACGACTCCCTGTAGTTCCTGTCGTATTTCTTTTCTTCTGACATATCCTTATCAATTCAGATATTTTCCTCTTGACATTCCGGAAAAAAAGTGATATAATCCAAAATGAACAATGTTCATTTTGGAGGTAACGCTGATGAATCCACCTAATACATCAAGAGAAGAAATTATGAGAGTCAGTCGGAAAATTGTCTCTGAAAAAGGACTTCCGGCACTGAATATGCGTACTCTGGCGAAGGAGTGTGGAATTGCTCTGGGAACGCTGTACAATTACTATTCAGACAAGGACGAACTGGTCGTTGCCGCAATAGAAAGTGTGTGGCAGGACATTCTTGAAAAAAGTGCGCCGGACAGCGGGGTCAGATTTTCGCAGTATGTAACGCATATTTATGCGCGTATCCTCAGCGGACTGAAATATTACCCAGATTTCTTTGCGGCGCACTCAATATCGGTCGCAGGTTCTGCGAAAGGAAAGGCGCGCGGCACGATGGAGCGCTGCTTCAGTAAAATCTGCGGGGAACTCCACGCAGCCCTGCGGGAAGACAAAAACGTTGACCGCAGCATCTTTTCAGAAACATTCCGCGAGGAAGACCTTATTGAGCACATACTCGACACCATCACGATTTCCATAATAAACGGCAAGCCGGACTGCGCCGCCCTGACTGAAATCCTTGACCGTTTATTATACCGCTGAACAAAAGGAGAATTAATATGCAGGCTATATTTGAAACCACATTTGATGTAATATATCTTTTAACCGTGATAACCCTCGGAGTATTCATGATCTGCAAAAGCAAGGGGAGAAAACAGTATCTCCTTTACGGAATTATGGCGGTGACGCTCGGCGCGGGGGACTCGTTCCACCTGGTGCCGCGGGCTGTCGCTCTGTGCACCACCGGACTTGAAAGCTACACCGCCGCCCTCGGGATCGGCAAACTTATCACCTCCGTGACGATGACGGCATTCTATGTGCTTCTGCACTACGTTTGGCGCTGCCGATACAAAATCACCGGAAAGCGCGGAATAACAGCGGCAGTATGGGGACTTTCGGTTCTGCGGGTCATCCTCTGCCTTATGCCGCAGAACGAATGGACAAGCCCCGACGCCCCGCTTTCCTGGGGCATCTTCCGCAATATTCCGTTTGCGCTCCTCGGATTGCTTGTAATAATTCTGACATTCAGAAGCGCCAAGCAGAACGGCGACCGTGAATTCCGGTTTCTGTGGCTCACAATAGTGCTCAGTTTCGGTTTCTACATTCCGGTGGTGCTCTGGGCTGACGCAGTTCCGCTGATCGGTATGCTGATGATCCCCAAGACCTGCGCCTACGTCTGGACTGTACTGATAGGGTTCAATTCCATGCGGAATGCAGATAGAAATGAAAACGAGGCAGACAGATGAAACGTCCGTTTTACCATGTAAAAAAACGCGCGCTGCTGGCAATTGCCGGGTGCGTATGGCTTGCAGCAGGATTCAACGTTGCACGCCTTGGGGTGTTGTCTTATATCAGGCTTGATGAGATCTCGGCAGTCCACATACTGCTGTCGGCCGTTGTGTTCGGTATATTCGGGTTTATGTTCTACCGAATGAGCGTCATGCATACGAACAGGATACGCTCTTATCCCCAGGAAACAAGACCCGTCTGGAACTTTTTCGACCTGAAATCCTATCTCATTATGGCATTCATGATGAGCGGCGGTATATGGCTAAGAAATTCCGGACTGGCGCCTGATGTATTTATTGCAGTGTTCTATACGGGTCTTGGCTGCGCCCTGGGTTCCGCCGGCATTTTGTTCTGGGTGAATTTTATCAAGGGTGCCAACTCACAGGGACATACTGAAGGTACCCTCTGAAAACTGGTGTGAAAAGCAAAAATCAATTTATCAGCAGTGATCGTCTTCGGCAGGCAAAGTCACAATGAACACGGTACCGACTTTATTTCCAGGCTCTGCGCGGACGGAGCCGCCGTGAAGCACCGCAATTTCATGCACGAGCGCAAGCCCGAGTCCAACGCCGCCCATCTGCCGGCTTCTCGACTTATCCACGCGGAAAAATGGCTGAAATATGCTTTCCCGGTACTCCTCCGGTATCCCGCAGCCGGTATCGGAAACTCTGACGACCACAACGTTGTTCTCCTTATGCACCGAAACGCTGACAGAACCGCCCCGCCGGTTATACTTGACTGCATTTTCAATAAGATTGAACACCAGCCGATATATCAGTGCGTCGCTGCCTGTTATCACGACGTTGTCGCAGTCCTGTTCCATTGTTATATCATTCTGGCTGGCAAGAGGAGTAAGGTCAGTGATGATCTCCTCTACGAGAGGAGCAAGCTCAATACGGTCAGAGCGCGGCGCTGAACTGAGGTTGCTCATTTCAAGAAGCGTATGCACCAGCTTGGAAAGCCTGTCAAGCTGCTCTGCCTGCGATCGGACAAGTTCAGCCGTATCGCCTTCCATATTTTTGTGCTCTGCGGCAAAAAGCTCCAGCTTTGTCTGCATTATTGCGAGCGGCGTGCGAAGTTCATGTGCGGCATTCCCGGAAAACTGGCGCTGTGTTGCGAACGATTCCGAAAGCCGGTCGAGCATCAGGTTCACCGAAACGCTGAGCTGCCGGAATTCCTTTACAGTGTCTTCATTGAGCCGTATGTCCGAGATACTGTCCTGGTCTATCTTTTCAGCCTGCTGAGAAAGCTTTCTCAGCGGTTTCAGTGCCTGTCCGCTGACGAAGTAGGCTATTGCGGCGCTGACAATAGTCACTGCAACCGTTATCAGCCAGCCTTTCCGCCCGAAATCAGACTTTACATCATACGCTTCATCTGAAAACCGGCTGATAAATTCCGACATCTGACTGTCTGATATCTCAATAGCGAGACCGTCCGGATCTTCGGAAAAATCCGGCGTATATTCAAATACAAACCCATTGAGCGAATCAATGCTGACAGCTCCTGAATGATAAAGCAGAAGATTAAGGCATATGCAGGTCCCCGCGATCAGCAGGGCTGTCAGCAGGGTTATCCGCCATTGCAGTGACAGTCTTTTCATTTGTCGTCTCCCCCTATCACATAGCCCTCTCCAACACGGTTCACGACCGGGTCGTACCCAAGCGCAGCGCGTAGTTTCCTGCGCAGAGCCGAAATGTGAACGCGTATCGAATTACTGAAGCTGTCCACACTTCCATCCCAGACGTGTTCAATAAGCTCCTCCTGGCTTACCGGGCGGCCCTCGTGCAGCATGAGATACTCAAGCACTCCGGTCTCCTTTCGTGTAAGTGCGACCGGTGCGCCGTCAACTGAAGCGATTCTTGTCCGGGTATCGTAAACAAGTTTTCCGCATTTCAGGCAGACATCGCGCTGAATGAACTGACGGCGCGTCAGGCTGCGTATGCGGGCCTCAAGCTCCGCCAGATGGAACGGCTTGGACAGGTAGTCGTTTGCGCCCGCGTCCAGCCCCTCCACTTTGTCCGTTGTTTCACTGCGTGCGGAAAGGATAAGCACGGGAGTTTCAAAGTTCACTGCCCGAAATTCCCGCAGCAGGGTCATTCCGTCCACGCCGGGCAGATTGAGATCAAGCAGGACCAGGTCGTAACGCTCGACTGCAAGCAGCTCCCGTGCTTCATTTCCATCGCCGCATGCGTCTGCTTCATAGCCGTCCAGACGCAGCTTTTTCGTGATATCGTCACGCAGGGATTTTTCATCTTCAACAACAAGTAAACGCATTTTTGTCTGTCCTCCATTATAATAGTATTTATATTATAGCACATTCTGATAAAATTTGTGTTAATTTTCGCTTAACAGAAAATTTATACTCCCTGTGATATAATCATATCATCAAAGAACGGAGGATAAAATCATGACAAGAAAAAAAGCGCTTGTACAGTCGCTTCTGCTGCTTGCCGGAATATTGATGATATGTTTCGGGATATGGCGCGGAGAGGCGGAAACTGTTCTGTCAAAGGCGATACGGCTGTGTATGGAGTGTGTTGGAATTGGATAAGAAGAAAAAAACGAAAAAGATATGTTTCCTTGCCCGTTTCCGTTGGCTGATACAAGCGGCAGCTGCAATACTGACAAATATCCACCTGCCGAATTTCTTTAAGGGAACGTTATATCAGGGAAAAGGGAAATATGCCTGCGTTCCGGGACTTAACTGCTATTCCTGCCCCGGAGCCGCCGGAGCCTGTCCCATCGGCGCGTTTCAGGCGGCCATAGGCTCATCGAAATTCAAATTTTCCTATTACATCACAGGTTCGCTCATTCTTATGGGAGTACTTCTGGGACGATTTATCTGCGGATTTCTCTGCCCTTTCGGCTGGCTTCAGGAGCTTCTGCATAAGATCCCGGTGCCGAAGCTGTCCACCAGAAAGCTGAAGCCGCTGAGGTATTTGAAATATGTAATACTGGCAGTTTTTGTTATAATGCTTCCGCTGATCGTTGTAAACGAGCTTGGAATGGGTGACCCGTTCTTCTGCAAGTATATATGCCCGCAGGGAGTTGTGGAGGGCGCTATTCCGCTGGCGATAGCAAACGAGGGCATACGCAGCGCTCTCGGAGCGCTGTTCTCCTGGAAAACCGGCGTTCTGTTGGCGGTGGTCACGGCAAGTATGTTTATTTACCGGCCGTTCTGCAAATGGATCTGTCCGCTGGGAGCAGTTTATGCGCTGCTGAACCATGTGTCGCTTTTCCAGATGAAAGTTGACAAGAGCAAGTGCGTTTCCTGCGGCGCCTGCGCAAAGGCCTGCAAGATGGACGTTGACATCACAAAAAGCCCCAACCATTCCGAGTGTATCCGCTGCGGAATGTGCATGAAATCCTGCCCGACCGGAGCAATATGCTACAAATACGGGTTTGGAAATAAATCCGGCGATAAAGCCTGCAATTCAGATGAAACAAAGGAGATAACCAAATGAACAGAAAAAAGATAACAACAATCGCAGCCTGCCTTATCATGGCGCTTTCGCTCACTGCCTGCGGCAGCCAGACTTCACAGCCGGGGCAGGAGGGTCAGTCCTCACAGCCGGCGCAGAATACCCAGACTGCGGACAGCAGCTCTGTAACTGAACAGAATCTGCTTGACGAAGAAAATAAGATACTCTCCGAAAACCAGGAGCTGTGGGAAAAGGTGTTTGGCGCTATGGACAAAAATGTCACGGACAGCGACCTGAGCAAGAACTACGGCGAGTTCCTGCTTGACGCCATTGAAAAGGCAAAGGATCAGTTCACTGACGAGGAATACGAAACTCTGCACGCAGGAGCGGAAAAAATACGCGATATTGAAAACCAGATAGCGCAGCTTTCGCAGGGCGATACAGCATCGGATACAGCATCGGATACAGCTTCGGAAAACACTTTTCCGAAATTTGACGGATACGATCTTGACGGAAACAAGGTTGACAGCAGCCTGTTTTCTGAAAATGAATTTACGGTCGTGAACTTCTGGTTCAACGGCTGCAAGCCCTGCGTTGCGGAACTTGGCGAGCTTGACAAGCTGAACAAGAAAATAAGCGAACAGGGCGGCGAGGTTATCGGAATAAACGTTGAAACCCTAGATGGCAACGAACAGAACATCGAAACCGCTAAGCAGATACTTGAAACAAAGGGCGCTTCATACCGCAATATCTATTTTGATTCCGCAAGCGACGCAGGCAAGTTCTCACTCGGAATAATGGCGTTTCCGACCACATATGTGATTGATAAAAACGGAAACATAGTCGGCGAGCCTCTTCTCGGCGGCATAGACAGCGAGGAAAACCTCAACACTCTTCTTGATACTATCAGCAAAGCAAATCAGGATAATTGACACGATAATGCATGCGTGGAAGACAATGTTATTCAAGCATGACGCATGCAAAATCAGATAAGTAACGCTTGAAAAGCGCCGACTTATATTTCCTATACACAGAAAAGAGAGCTGACTTACAATGTCCGCTCTCTTTTGTATTATGCCTGATTTGTGAATCTTACTGTGCCATCAAAGATGTGTTTTCCGTATGTGCTGAAAGCAGCCAGTCTGGGCGCTTTCAGCACACCTCTGATAACGGTCTGTCTGAACCAGATCCGTCTTACACACGCTCAAGGATCATCGTGCCAAATGCGATGGTCAGACATCCGTTCTCATCCACCGGTATTTCGGCGAACGGGTCAACAGTCTCTCCCATAACTTCACCCTCGACCTTGGTGTCATAGAAGAACTTTCCGTTCTCCTCTTTCCACGTGGTCTGTTCAATCGGCGCGAATCCGTCCTCGTCGATCACGGCGCCCTGCGACTTTGCCAATTCAAGCTTATCCTCAGGAACGCGCATAAGCGTGTTCATCAGGCCGTCTTCGGTAAATTCGATCCTGTTCGTGAGCATCATGATGATCTCGTCAGCGCAATCTCCCTCAGGCAGATTGTCCGGCGTGTAGGACACCGTGCCGCCGTCAGCGGGGAACAGTAATTCCCTGACTTTCCATTTCCCGATAATGTTCATTGTGACGCCTCCTTTGTAAATTAATATATAAGCTCATTGATCCATCAAACGAGTTATGCCCATGGGTCCTCAGATTTCGGTGTGCGGACACCGGTCAGCAGATACTGTTCCCACAGGAACCATTTACCGTCAGAGCCACGCTGACGCAGCTTTATCGGCCGTGGTGAATCCGCCCCGCCGCAGGGAATAAAGAGCTTCATGTAGCCAGGCTCCTGACCTGATACGTGATTCGATTCTATAACGATCGTGTATGGCTGTGCAGGAGTATAGTTGTTCTCAGGCGTCGAGCCGGCGAAGTAAGTGAATGGCAGATACGTCTTTCCATCGCGGAACCGGTCATTCAGGAAAGATATCTCCTGTCCGTTCAGGGGTCGCGGTCCACGCAGGAAATTCAGCATCTCCGTGCCGATATTCTTGTCAGCCGCATAAGCGCAAAGTGCGAGGACAGTCAGGGCGGCCGTCTTGAACGGCGAATCCATGCAAGCCTCCGGAAGCGCCTGCATCTCCGCCAGGCTTTCGGGAAGCGCAGTGAACGTGAAAGTTTCACGTTTTGAGCCTATTGCAGACGCAGCCGAGTTTGCGGCTGTGTTGATCGCCTGATTGGCCGTGCTTTTAAGTTTGTCGAAGATTCCCATTGTTAAACTCCTTTCAGAATGAATTATGGTAACCTCTAAAAACCGGGACACGAGCAGATTTCGTACATGACTTATATC
>ERZ780148.1755-NODE-1755-length-14046-cov-5.622829_pt1 | contig 14046 bp, 13 predicted proteins | sample MGYA00510984_ERZ780148 | MGnify/ENA primary metagenome ERZ780148 (study PRJEB29588, sample SAMEA2160902) | human gut metagenome | biome: human gut; feature: human-associated habitat; material: faeces | place: Denmark | collected 2008/2010 ...
ATTAAATGGAACAGCATTAGAAACATTTCCAAAAGAAAGTGATCCATACATACCAGAAACAGTTACATGTACAAATGGAAGTGTAGGACAATGGAATACAGAAAAACAGAAAATAGAACTAACAACAGTAAACCTACCAACAAGTTGTGTAGTTGATTTCACTGAAGGTTATACAGTTACATTAAATGCAACAAATGGAACAGTTACAGCACCTACAAGCAAAGTAATAGGAAGAACTGGAACAGCAACATTTACAGTAACACCAAATGATGGATACAAAGCAGAACTTGAAACAGATAATTGTGGCGGAACACTTTCAGGTAGTACATACACAATAAGTAGTATAACAGCTGGAAAAACTTGTAGTATTATATTTAAATCTGATAACCCATTTCTATCAGGTACATTAGCCTATAAAATCTATGAAAAATCAAAGACACATGAAGATGGTGTGTACAATGAAAATGGATATAGATATGAGGGAGTTGACCCAAATAACTATATACAAATGGAGAAGTCTGATAGAACAACAGAAATGTGGAGAATAATAGGATTATTTCCGGATGGAGAAAATGGAGAAAATATAATAAGAGTAAGAAAAGCAGGATACGAAAAGGCCGCATATGACTCAAATAGTACAAACCACTGGCCAAATACAACATTATATACTACATTATCAAGTACATACTCACTAACAAATTATAAGAATACAGTAAACTATAAAATGTACTTAGGAACATCAAATAAATATAATAGTTATGTATTAGCTGACTACTATGATATGGAAAGAATGTTAAATAGTAAAGGGATGGCAGGTGCAACATCAAAGGCAAGTTATTCAAGTGAAACAAAATTTACTGGAAGTGTAGGACTAATGTATCCAAGTGACTACGGTTATGCAGTACTAGCAAGTGACTGCGCAAGAACAATTAAACCTCTTAATTATCATGAAACTACAACATGCTATGATAATAATTGGCTATACCACAGAACAAGTGATTTTCAGTTATTAATAACTCCAATAGCTTTGGCCGCTAACCTTGTTAGTGATGTTAGTACGAAAGGCTATGTCACTCTATATGGTGATTTTGTAACAGATTCTGGCCTCGTCGCTCCAGTTATGGCTTTGTCAGCAACCATAGTTGTAACAGGCTCAGGTACACAATCAGATCCATATGTAATGCAATAGGAGGTATAGAGATGAAATATATAAAAATAAGTATAGTAATATTGTTAGTAAGCTTTATAAGCATATTTGCTTATAAAGCTTACTACAAATAATTCTAGTAATAAAATAAGTTTAACTAAAGAACAAATGAAAGAAATGTTAAGTTATACTATAGATGGAAATAAGACTAGTTCTATGCCTACTAAAGGTAGTGGATATAAAGTAAAGAGTATAACTTGTAAAAGTGGTAGTATATTAACTTGGGACAATGATAATTGGTTATTAGAAGTAGAAAAGTTAGAGAGTGAAGACTTATGTAATATAGACTTTACTACAGGTACAGGAAGTTATACAGTAACAGCAGTACCTAGTATATCAGGTTCTTTAGATAGTACATCTAAGACAACCACAGAGAATGGGCAAGTTACATTCTATACAGATGCAATTATAGATAGTGTGAGTGGATGCACTAATGAAATAAGTGATGGAAAAGTGGTAGTTAAGAATGTAACAAGTAACTCTACTTGTAATATTAATGTATCATATATAAAATTGTATGATAGATTACTCACCGATAACCCAACAATTAAGACTAGAACAGACTTTAGTACACCATTTACAACAAATACAGCAAATACATTATATAAAGCACAAGAAGATAATACAGATGTATATTATTTTGCTGGGCAAGATACTGCAAGTACACCAATAAACAATTGGGTTATACTAGGTGAATATTATGGAAAGTTATATTTGTATAGAAGGTATACTGATGATTACCAAAGTTATACTGACTATTCTAGTCTGGAAGATTGTCAAAAATATGGTGATAATTGTGAAGAAGAAGTGATAGCTTTTGAAGGGGAAGATATATATTGGAGAATAATAAGAACAAACTCGGACGGAAGTATTAGACTTTTATATTCAGGAACAAGTCCTGATACAACTTCAGGATATATAGGTATTAGTGAATTTAATGAGAATCGAAATAGTCCAAAATATGTAGGATATATGTATGGAGACAGTGATACTACATTAGAAGAAGCAAGAACCAATACAAATGATAGTACAATAAAAACATTCGTAGATACTTGGTATGAAAATAATTTTACTGCTTATACAAATTATTTAAGTAATGATGCTGTGTATTGTAATGATAGAGAACTGGCAAGTGGAAAAACCTATTCAACATCAACGAGTTTCACTTTCAAATCAAGTGAAAGACTAATTACAAATAAAACACCAACATATGATTGTACAAATAAAAAAGATGCATTTTCAGTAAATAATAACGAAGCAAAATTAAAATATCCAATAGCTTTAATGACAGCAGATGAATCATTATATGCTGGAATTAATTTAGATGGAAAATATGATAATTCTTCGTTATGGCTTAATACAAATAGTGCGTATGAATTAATAAGTAAAAAAAGTTGGTGGACAATGAGTTCTTCAGGTCTTAGTGATCAAAGAGCTTATCAATATTTTGCAGAAGGTGATTCTTGGGTAAGTGCGCAATATTATATTCGCCCTGTCATAAATCTCAAGTCTTGCGTTCAATGGAAAAGCGGAGACGGCTCAGCAAGTGACCCATACACAATAAAAGAAACAGAGACAGGTTGCTAATAGATCCCATTAATTTAACTGTGTCTAACGATTAATTTACTATATAATTACTATAAAGTAATCTAAGGGTTAAATGATAGTTTATATACTAAGACAAACTAGTAAAATACTTTAGCAAAAACAGACTAAAGTATTTTTTATGGCATACTAAATTAAAACAGTAGAACTAAAACTCTACTGTTTCTACGTTATTTGGTATTTGATTATTTATTTGTTGTACTTGCTGTGTTACTTGTGGAGTAGGTTGTTGTGGCGTTTCTTTTATACTGTGGGCTTTTTGTGCCATCTTTAAGTTTGCAACTAAGTTATCGTCTTTGTAAGCTGTCATATCGTTTTCTAAGTCAACTATCTTTAGTATTTCTTCAAATGATGTTTCTCCTTCAACAACTTTGTTTAACCCATCTTGTAATAGTGTAACAACTTCTCCAGTATAAACTAAATCTCTTAGAACGTGTTTAGGAGCATTATTGGTAATTGCGTCTTTTATTTTTTCATTCATTATTAGTACTTCTAGTATTGCAAGTCTTCCTCTATAACCATGGTTACATCTAGGACAGCCTTCTTTATTTGCAACATACATTTCATTTATATCTTTTCCTATAACTGTTTTAAATACTTGTTTTTCATATTCTGTAGTTTGTCTTTTAATCATACAGTTAGGACATAACTTTCTAGCAAGTCTTTGACTTATTATTCCTTCAAGTGAACTACCAAGTAAGTATCTTTCTACATCCATATCAGTAAGTCTTTCAATAGTATTAAGTGAGTTATTAGTGTGCAGTGTACTAAGAACTAAGTGTCCAGTAATTGAAGCACGTACGGCAATTCTAGCTGTTTCATCATCACGAATTTCTCCGATCATTATTATATTAGGGTCTTGTCTTAAAATGCTTCTTAAAATAGTAGCAAATGTAAGACCAATTTCAGTTTGAGTTTGAACTTGGTTAATACCAGCAATATCCATTTCAACTGGGTCTTCAACTGTTATGATGTTAACTTCTTCAGTATTAAGCTTTTGAAGAATAGAGTATAAAGTAGTACTTTTACCAGTTCCAGTAGCACCAGTAACTAAGATAATTCCATTAGGTATTCTAATTAATTTATTAATCTTTTCCATTGCATCTTTACTAAAACCTAAGTTATCAAGGCCAGCTAAACTCATAGAGTAGTCAAGTATTCTTATAACTATTTTTTCTGCATTATTAGTAGGTAGTGTGCTTACACGCAAATCAAGTAGTCTATCTCCGATTTTACTCTTAATCGCACCATCTTGAGGTAGTCTTGTTTCCATTATATTCATACCGGCTATCATTTTGATACGACTTATCATATTTCTTTTATATTTACTAGGGACTATACTGTAATCACTTAAAATACCATCAATTCTAAAACGAATTTTTAAAGCTTCTTTAGATGGGTCAAAGTGAATATCACTCGCACCCTTATTAACTGCGTCTATTATAATTTCATTTGCTATTTCAACAATAGGTAATTTTTCAAAATTAAATTCTTTCATATATAGCCCTCTCTATTCTAATAATTATTATACAATAAAACACTATATAAATACAAGTATTTTTTGAAAATTTTATGTAATACAAAGTAAAATTAATTTAGCAAAGTATCAAACAAAGAATTGACAAACATATATACTTATGTTAAAATTTAGTTGTAGCTAGGAGAAAATAAGTGAGTTTAAGATATTTTGGTTGACATCAATTTTTCTCTATAGTAAAATTAAGTATGTAAAGTAGGTGAAAATATGAAAAAGAAAGGTTTTACTTTAGTTGAAGTAATTGCAGTTATTACTTTAATCGCAGCTTTGGTTTTATTAGTAGTGCCAAAACTAGCAGACATGGATACGAAAAGCAAAGAAAAGATGTATAATGCAAAAGTGACGGAAATTTTGGCAGGTGCTTATAAGTATGGAACAGATAATATTGACAACTTAACGAATGAATGCTTAGATGTAACAGTTGGTACTTTACTAAAACTAGGATATGTTAAATCAGACGATAATTCTGGTTACTATGTAACTAATCCTAAAAATAATGAGTCAATGAATAACTTGGTTATATGTGTTAAATATGAAAATGGGAAAGTAGTAACTAATGTTAGTAATTGATAACTTTTTAAGATATTTGAAAGACTATAAAAACTACAGTGATTTAACTATAAAAAGTTACGGCATTGACTTAAGAGAATTTAGTGAGTATATAAAAAAAAATATAACTAGCGTTACTAAAGAAGACATTAAAAAGTATTTGAATTACTTGTTTATAAAAGAAGACAAAAATAAAACTGTAAGTAGAAAAATCAGCACTTTAAAAAGTTTTTACAAATTTCTAAAGGAAAACGATGTTATCACTATAAACCCAGCATCAAATATAAAATATCCTAAAAAAGAAAAGACTTTACCAAAGTTTATTCCTTATAATGAACTAGAAAGTATGATTAATGTAAGTAAAGAAGGAAAGTTTGGGGTAAGAAATAACCTTATAATTGAACTATTATATGCAACAGGTACTAGAGTTAGTGAACTTGTGAGTATTAAATTAAACGATATTGATTATGATAATAAAAGCATTAGGATATTAGGAAAGGGAAGCTATGAGAGAACTGTTTTTTATGGAGATTATGTAAGCGAATTACTTGATATTTATGTAAATGGTTTAAGAAATGACCTACTAGGTAGTAAACAAAATGTCTACTTGTTACTTAACAAAAATGGTGATAATATAACTACTAGAGGTATAGCAAAGATAATAGATAATATTATAAAAGAAACCTCTATTAAAGTAAAAGTTAGTCCACATACTTTAAGACATACTTTTGCAACACATTTACTTGATAATGGATGTGATTTAAGAAGTGTACAAGAACTTCTTGGACATAAGAATATCAATACAACAGAAGTGTATACTCATGTTACAAGTGAGAGGTTAAAGGATGTATATTTTAAAAGTCATCCAAGAGGGAGGTTATAATGAGTAAATTGTATTTTAGATATGGTGCGATGAACTGCGGGAAGACAACAAGTTTACTACAAGTTGCACACAATTATGAAGAAAGAGGAATGAAAGTGGTTTTAATTAAACCTAGCATTGATACTAAAGCAAATGATAGCGTATCAAGTAGAATTGGTGTAGAAAGAAAAGTTGATCATTTAGTAAGTCCAGAAGAAAGCTTAAAAGGATACTTAAACTTACTAGTTGGTAACACTAGTTGTGTACTAGTAGACGAAGCACAGTTCTTAAGTGAAAGTCAAGTTGAAGAGTTGTTTGTATTTAGTAAACTTACAAATATACCTGTAATATGTTTTGGCTTAAGGTGTGACTTTAGAACTAATCTATTTCCAGGAAGTAAAAGACTATTTGAACTTGCTGATGAGATAGAAGAGTTGTATACAATATGTAGATGTGGTAGAAAAGCTAGATTTAATGCAAGAATTGTAAACGGAGAGTTTACTTTAGATGGAGATCAAGTTGCAATTGACGGAGACGTAGAATATGAAAGTTTATGTGGCAAATGCTATTTAACTAAAGTTAGAAAAATGAAAGGATGGAATTAACTTATGAAATATGTTTATTTGTTTAGTGAAGGAAATAAAGATATGAAAAATTTACTTGGAGGAAAAGGTGCGAACTTAGCAGAAATGACTAAACTAGGTTTACCTGTTCCACAAGGTTTTACTATAACAACTGAAGCTTGTACAAAATATTATGAAGATGGAGAAGTTATAAGTAAAGAAATAGAAAGTGAAATACTAGAAAACATTAAAAAATTGGAAAGTATTACTGGAAAAAGTTTTGGTAGTACAACAAACCCACTTTTAGTTAGTGTTAGAAGTGGTGCAAGAGCAAGTATGCCTGGTATGATGGACACAATACTAAATTTAGGACTAAATGAAAGTGTTGTAGAAACTCTAGCAGAAAAAAGCGGAAACGCTAGATGGGCATGGGACTCATATAGAAGATTTATTCAAATGTATTCTGATGTTGTAATGGAAGTTGGAAAGAAATACTTTGAAGTATTAATAGATAAAATGAAGGAGAGTAAAGGTGTTAAACTAGATACTGAGTTAACTAGTGAGGATTTAAAAGAACTTGCTAATATGTTTAAAGCTGAATATAAAAGCAAAGTAGGAAGTGATTTTCCAGCAGATCCAGTAGAGCAATTAATGGGTGCAGTAAAAGCAGTATTCCGTAGTTGGGATAACCCAAGAGCAAACGTTTATAGAAGAGATAATGATATACCATATTCTTGGGGAACAGCTGTAAATGTTCAAATGATGGCATTTGGTAATATGGGAGAAACTTCTGGTACAGGTGTTGCATTCACAAGAGACCCAGCAACTGGAGAAAAACATTTAATGGGAGAATTCTTAATGAATGCTCAAGGAGAAGACGTAGTAGCAGGAGTTCGTACACCTGAACCTATTAGTCATTTAAAAGACGTAATGCCAGAAGTATACGAAGAGTTTGTTGGTATTTGTGAAAAACTTGAAAACCATTATCATGATATGCAAGATATGGAGTTTACTATAGAAGATAAACATTTATATATGCTACAAACTAGAAATGGTAAAAGAACTGCTAAGGCTGCATTAAAAATCGCGTGTGACTTAGTAGATGAAGGAAAAATTACAGACAAAGAAGCTGTTTTAATGATAGACCCAAGAAATTTAGATACATTACTTCACCCAACATTTGATCCAGCTGAGTTAAAAAATTCTATAGAAATAGGAAAAGGGTTGGCTGCATCTCCAGGGGCCGCTAGTGGAAAAGTAGTATTTACTGCAGAAGACGCTAAAAAAATGCATGAAAGTGGAGAAAAAGTAGTACTTGTAAGACTAGAAACATCCCCAGAAGATATAGAAGGAATGAAATCAAGTGAAGGAATTTTAACTGTAAGAGGTGGGATGACTTCTCACGCTGCTGTAGTTGCTCGTGGAATGGGCTCATGCTGTGTAAGTGGATGCTCTAGTATTGTGATGGATGAAGAAAATAAGGTGTTTACACTAGGTGGGTACACTTTCCATGAAGGAGACGAAATTTCAATAGATGGTTCTACTGGTAAGATTTATAAAGGACTTATTAATAAGGTAGATGCAACTATCACTGGAGAATTCGGCCGTATTATGGCTTGGGCTGATAAATATAGACGTCTTGGAGTAAGAACTAATGCTGATACACCAAAAGATGCATTAAAAGCAAGAGAACTTGGAGCAGAAGGTATAGGACTTTGCCGAACTGAACACATGTTCTTTGAAAAAGATAGAATTGCTGCAATTAGAGAAATGATAGTATCTGATACTGTAGAAGAAAGAAAATCTGCTTTAGCTAAAATTGAACCAATGCAACAAAAAGACTTTGAAGCACTTTATGAAGCGATGGAAGGTTATAGTGTTACAATAAGATATTTAGACCCACCACTACATGAATTTGTGCCTACTACAGAAGAAGACATTAAACTTCTTGCTGATACTCAAGGAAAAAGTGTTGCACAAGTTAAAAATATTATTGCTTCACTTCATGAATTTAACCCAATGATGGGACATCGTGGTTGTCGTCTTGCTGTTACGTTCCCCGAAATAGCAGAAATGCAAACTAAGGCTGTTATAAAAGCTGCAATTGAAGTTAGTAAGAGAACTGGTAAAATGGTAACTCCTGAAATAATGATACCTTTAGTAGGAGAAGTAAAGGAATTAAAATATGTTAAAAATATAGTAACTAAAACAGCAGATGAGATTATTAAGAATGAAGCCATAGATATGACTTATCATGTTGGTACAATGATAGAAATTCCACGTGCTGCTTTAACAGCTGATGAGATAGCAAAAGAAGCTGACTTCTTTAGTTTTGGTACTAATGATTTAACTCAAATGACGTTTGGTTTTTCAAGAGATGACGCAGGTAAATTCTTAACTGACTATTATGATAAAAAAATATATGAGAATGATCCATTTGCTAAACTAGACCAAAAAGGTGTTGGAAAACTTGTTAAAATGGCTAGTACTTTAGGAAGAGAAGCAAATCCAAATATGCATTTAGGAATATGTGGAGAGCATGGAGGAGACCCTGCAAGCGTAGAATTCTGTCATCGTGTTGGCTTAGATTATGTTTCTTGTAGCCCTTACCGTGTTCCAATTGCAAGGCTCGCTGCTGCGCAAGCTGCTTTAAAAAGTGAATAGTTTATAGGCAATTAACTGTAATAAAAAAATAATTTCTGAATAAAATATAAGTGTATGCTATTTGACATTTTCTTAAAAATATAGTATACTTATAGTGCACTAAAAAAAGTGTGTAAATGTTTGCCGCTTCTGAATGGCGCGGGTTATAAATGATTTCAGGCGACAATGTTTTTCGCTTCCAGGTGGTGCGACTAATAAATGATCCTGGTTGAAAATGTAGAACAACTTTACCAATAAGGTAGAGTTTTCTTTTTGTTTATGATATACTTTTCATGGAGATGGTTTATATGAAAGTTAAAACTGGCTATCTATATCATATTAAAGACGAGTATTTTGATTTAGTTAATGATGAAAAACTTATGCAAAATCATGAAAAAGGTAAAAAACACCCAACTTATTTTACTATAAAAGAAAAAGATATATTATGGTTTATTCCTGTAAGCTCAAAAATAGAAAAGTATAGTAAGATAATAGAGAAAAAAGTGGCAAGATATGGCTTTTGTAATACGATTATAATAAGAAAAATAGCGAATGAAGATGCAGTTATATTACTTCAAAATTCTTTTCCTACATTGGAAAAATATATTGACCATGTGCATACTATTGATGGTGTTCCTTTAAAAGTTCCAACAGATTTACAAAGCGAAATAAAAAGTTTTTTTAAAAACATGATAGGTTTGAAAAAAAGGGGAACTAACTTATTTTTCACTGATATAGATACATTAAAACAAAAAATGCTAAATGAGTTAAACGAATAACTAATTTTAAGAGAAAGATTTAAAAATCAATTAAATTTTTCTCTTTTGTATTTATAAAAATACACTTAAAAATAAAGTTAAAAATATTAAAGAATTTCACTTGTAATATTTGTTCATTTAATATAAAATAGATTTATAGGAGGAATAGCTTATGAATAAAGTAACACTTTTACCAGCAGATATATATCAAGTTATAAATAAGAGTTTACTAAGTGAAATGGATAAACTTGTTTTAAATATGCTTTATATGCCTATAATAGGAAATACTAGTGTTACTTTATATAACATTCTATATAATGAATTAAAAGCTAACAATTATATCTCAAGTGAACTTACGCATCACCACTTAATGACTAATTTGGGTGATACTCTAGAAAATATTAAAGAAGCAAGAATAAAACTAGAAGGGGTAGGCTTAATTAAGACTTACGTAAAAGAAGGAAATGTTAATTCATATGTATATGAGTTATATAGTCCTTTATCAGTAAGTGAATTCTTTAATCATCCTATATTTAATATGGTGCTATATAATAATGTAGGGAAAGAAGAGTACCTAAGAATTAAATCTTACTTTAAATTGCCTACTGTAAATTTAAGCAATTATACCGACATCACTAGTGCTTTTGATATGACTTTTAAAAGCAAAAATTACACAAGTTTTGAACTTAACTATGATAAAGAACTTGTCAAAAAAGAAAAAAGACCACTTGAATATGAAATGATGTTTGACTTTGATGCGATGTTAAGTGGAATGCCAAAAAATCTTTTAAATGACAAAGCACTTATGAAAAGTTCTAAAGAACTTATTACGAACTTAGCTTTTCTATATAATTTAGACCCACTTACAATGGGAGACCTTGTTAAAATTAGTCTAAACGAAAAAGGTCTTATTGATAAAGAACTATTAAAAACAAATGTAAGAAAGTATTATCAATTTAATAATGATGGAAGGTTACCTAGCTTAATATTTAAAAGTCAACCTGATCATTTGAGAAGCCCAAGTGGGGACAATACTTTAAGAGGTAGAATTATTAAAGTATTTGAAACATTAAAGCCTTATGACTTTTTAAAGAGCAAATATAAAGGTGTTAGGCCAACTGAAAGAGATATGAAAATTCTTGAGATGCTTGTAGTTGATTTAAAACTTAACCCGGCGGTGGTAAACGTTTTAATTGATTATGTGTTAAAAACTCAAAATAATCGTTTAGTAAAAGCATACGTTGAAACAATTGCTGGTGAGTGGAAAAGAGCAAATATTGAAACAGCAAAAGAAGCAATGGAATATGCTGAAAAAGCACATAAGAGATTAAAGAAAATTAAAGAAACAAAAACTTCACCTAAAGTGAAAAAAGAAGAAACAACACCTGACTGGTTTAATAAAAATTTACAAAAAGAAGAAGTAAATGATGAAGCAAAAGAAGAAATTGAAAGTTTTTTAAAGGAGTATGTATGAGAAATGTAGAAAATTTAGTTTCAAGTAAAAAAGATTTAGCAGCAATTAATAGAAAAAATTTTAAATTGTCTATGATAGACAATGATTTTGCAAATCTTGCATACAAGTTAGACTTAAGTGAAGACACATTAATGAAGTATACTAGCAAACTAGAGCATACTGTTTGTGAACTTAAAAACTGTAAAAATTGTAAGGGATTGAAGTTTTGCAAAAATGAAGTAAAAGGGTATGTAAACTTTCCTTCAAAAAAAGATGAGGTGCTTATATTTAGTTACACACCATGTAGGTTTAAAAAAGAATATGACAAATATAAAAGCAATACAGTATTTTATGAAATGCCAACTAGTTTAATGAATGCGAGAATGAAAGATATTTATGTAGATGATAATGCTAGAGTAGAGCTGTTAAAATACATCAAAAGTTTTATGAAAGAGTTTCCTAATAAAAAGGGAATATACTTGAGTGGTTCTTTTGGTAGTGGAAAAAGTTATATAATAAATGCAGTATTAAATGAACTTAGTAGAAAAGGATATACTTCAGTAAGTATTTACTATCCAACACTTTTAAAGAAGTTAAAAGATTCGTTTAATAATAAAAATGAAAGTTTTGAGCAAATGTTTAACGAACTACTTAACTCTGATTTACTTTTAATTGATGATATTGGTGCAGAAAACAATACTCCTTGGGCAAGAGATGAAGTATTAGGTAGTATATTACAAAGTAGAATGGATAACAAAAAAATAACATTCTTTACTTCAAATTTTACACTTCAAGAATTAGAAAGTCATCTTAGTGAAACTTCTTCAAGTACAGATAAAATTAAAGCAAGAAGAATAATAGAAAGAATAAAAGAACTAACTGTACCAATTAGTTTAATTGGTGAAGATAAGAGAAATAGGGAGTAGTAGTTATGAATGTAAAAGATATTGATAACAAAATAAGTGAGTTAGTTAGGGAAAAACAACTATTAAATAAGAGCTTGAAAAGAACTAATGATATTAATGAAATAAAAGGTATAAAAAAGAGAATAATTGAATTAAACGGTTTAATTAATATAGAAAAAAGTAAATATAGTGAAGTAGAAAAAAGTATGGAAGTAAACGTTTGAAAAAATTAAAGTTATGTAATTAAGTAAAAATATTTATATATAAGGGGGGTTAAGTGATAAGCTTTATTTTGTTATTTAGTTAAATTGTGTGAAAACTTTAAAAGTTGTTTTTTTGCTTGCAAAATAAACTATTTTATTATAAAATATTAATAGAGAATAGAAGGGATAATATGGAAGTACTATGTATAGGTGAGTCTAGAGTAGACACGGTTATGTTTATAGATGGTTTTATTAAAGAAAATACTAAAAATACTATAAAAGAAAAAATTGTGTGTCCTGGTGGATGTGCTTTAACTAGTAGTATTTTACTTAGTAAATGGGGGCATGTTACTTATTTGTCTTCAATAGTTGGGAATGACGATAAATCTAAGTTAATAGTTAATGCATTAAATGATAATGAAGTAAATAGTGATTATTTAATTAAAACTGATGAAGAAACATCTATATCATACGTAGTAGTAAACAAGTATAATGCAAGTAGAACTGTATTAAATTCTATAGCAAAAGAAATAAATGTAAAAGTAGACTTAAATATTAATCCTGATATAATTCTTATGGATGGTACAAACTATAGTGTTGCAGCAGTTGCTTGTAATAAATTTAAAGACAAAATAAAAGTATTATCTGCAAGTGTAGTAAATGAAGAAACTACAAAATTATGTAAATTATCTGACTATATAATATGTGATAAAACATTTGCTGAAATTCTTGCAAGAGAAAGAATAAATTATGATAAACCAGACACATTAAAAAGTGTATTAAATAAATTAGAAAGTATGTACAAAAGTAAAGTAATAATTACCCTTGGTGAAAAAGGTTCTCTTTACAAAATAGACGATAAAATCAAAGTAATGGGTGCTATTAAAGTAAAAGAGATAGACAAGTCTGGTGTAGGAGACATATATTTTGGGGCATTTGTTTATGGTTTAGCTGAAAATCTAGATTTAGAAAAATGCTTAAAAATTGCTACAATAGCAGCAGGCTTATCTGTAAAGAAAGTGGGAGAGATATTTAGTATACCAGATGTAAGAGAGGTACATAATATATATGGAAAGAACAAATAATCCATTTTATTACTATTATGAAACAATAGATTTGCATGGCTTAGATGCATTAACAGCGTTAATAAAAGTAAATGAATTCATAAATGATAACATTAAACTAAAAAAATATGGTATAATAATTGTGTTTTAAGGAGGGTTTATTATGTTTAAATATAATGAAAAAGATTTATATGATAGATGCGGCGCAATTGATGTTCCATATAATCCTGACCACAAATCTACTTTTGATGGTGAATTTGCCGAAGTTGGTGGGACTAAAATTCCTATTATGAATTTTCATTTTCAACCGGATTCAAAATTTACAAGAGGAATATGTTTAAGAACAATGTTTGGATATATACCAATTGAAAATATAACTCAATTTAGGGATATATTTGATCGTTCTAAATACTGTCAAGATGAGACCGAATGGAGTTTCTTATATGATGAAGAAAGAGCTTCAGAAAAATCTAAAGAACAAGTTAAAAAATTATCTTTAACTTTGGGAAAACATTGGAATGGTAAATAAGTAGAATATATTTGAAAGAATATATTTTATGAGTGAAGAATGAGTAGATAGAGAGTAAGTTCAAAAGAAAAAAGTTAAATCATTAATTTCTAAGGGAACGTTAGAGAATTTTAATAAACTATCAATTCTAATTGAAAAAAGTTTTGTAAGAAATTATGGTGATTTTTA
>ERZ780148.1759-NODE-1759-length-13994-cov-4.042829_pt1 | contig 13994 bp, 14 predicted proteins | sample MGYA00510984_ERZ780148 | MGnify/ENA primary metagenome ERZ780148 (study PRJEB29588, sample SAMEA2160902) | human gut metagenome | biome: human gut; feature: human-associated habitat; material: faeces | place: Denmark | collected 2008/2010 ...
TCACGATAACAATAAGCTTTCAACAAGAAACTGCTTTGAAGCAGAGTCGTTGTCTGACCGCTGCCCAGACTGCGGCAAAACGGACGAGCAGAGCCGACCTGCCATCCGCCCGGCAACCGAAAAAGAAGTACAGGATCTTCTCCGAGCCCGGGATGAGGAATGGGAATAAACCAACTGACTGCCTTCTGTGGTTATCCACGGAGGGCAGTTTAATTTCGTCACAAACTATACTCCCGCGCTCGTATTACTTCGTCATCTTCTCCTTGACCTTTTCCGGCACGTCAATTAAGCCAAATCGGTAGAACATTCCATAGATATACGACACGCCCCGGATGTCTCCCAGCGCCTTGGGTCTGTCCACTACCTCTCCAATTTTACCGATATTGTGATACGCCAGCATCACAGAACTCCAAGCAAGACTCTTGCTTTCCTCTCTGCGGTCAATCCACAGCTCCTTGGTGAATTCATCTCCCCTGCCCTTTTTCAGCGTATATGTAAAGGACAAGCCGGACATCATCTTGAACTTGTATCCCCGAAAAGCCACCACGCACTTCCAGAGATTTACTTCGCAGGGATCCTTCTTCAGCGCAACCACAGCTCGATAGTGACGCTGCCGCTCTGCCCCGGCACTGATATTCGCCGCTTCAGCGTCCTCCGGGAAGTACACGCCTTTCTCATACGGCAGATAAGAGGTCACAGAGGGGCGGGACAGCTGCAAAGCGGACATGGTGGAGGTGACAGCAGCAGAATAACTCTGCGTACTTCTGAAAGAATCGAACGTTCGCTGGACGAGCTTTGCCGCGTCTGACTCGTAGACCCCGGCTGTGATGAGCAGCTTCCGAACCTTGATGGGGTTGAGGGACAATGCTTCTGCGATGGCTTGCAGACTCATTTTGTCCGTATAAAGGTCAGCGGCAGCTTTCATCTGCTGTGCCAGGTTCTTGGCTGCACTGTACTCTGGTTTTGATGGCTTCCGACCTCCGCCGGGCTTGCGCGCGCGTGTATTACTCACTAGTTTTCACCTCGTTTTTATTTCCGTCATAAACTATATATCTTGCTCAAGAATATGCCGTGTGAACTCCTGTAGTTCACACGGCGTATTGCTTTATTTCAGCTTTGTGAGTGACCAATAATTGACGTCCTATGAAACCGGAGACTCCTGTGTTAGTGCCACCCCTTCCCCGACAGAATGTGGCGGTGCTAACACCTGTCAATATCTTGATTTATCCATTTCACCAACTAATTTCCTTTTCGAGAACGTTCTTTATTTCTTCTGAACCCAATATACTTTGCATTTTCTGATTATATTTTTCATCACACTCTTTTTGCTTAGCTACCATTTGGATTCCCTCTTGACTCAAATTTCCATTCTCCTCAAGTTCCTTTTCTAAAGAATAGCTCTTTTTTCTTACATCTTTCAAGATATATATGACAGTTTCCAAGCGATAAGCATCAATCAGTTTAGAGTCCGCCACGCCTTTGTTAAAAATCACTTCTGCGCACGGCTTCATAACATCTAATTTGTCGATTGACTTATTTACATAGAAGTTTGCCTCTTGAAATATGAATGGAATACTTTCATCCTGTTTTTTCTCGCCAAGCCCTACTTTTTTCCCGGACAGAATATCGCAAAATGAAGTAGCTGTCATTACCCAATAACATACTCTATTGTCGAAATCATCTACGAATTCGCTTTTGGCTCGGCCAAAAGTTTTATGTTCCTTCATTTCCTGTATTCGATGTTTTGCCATGCGGTATCCCATCAACGCCAATGGTGCGGCCGCTGCAATCGTCAGAAGTACTTTACCCTTTGGAATTATGTCCATAATATCGGCGTGGTCTAATGCCATTGCAAGAAAGGCTAAAAATGCTTCCCATAATACAGATATTTCCAGTGTTTTCTTCTTATCCAAAATACTAACTATCTTTTCAACATCTTTTTTCAGGCTCATTTCTTGCCATTCATTAAACTTAATATCATAATTCATAGAGTTATCCTCCTTCCATATTTGTATGTAGCGTTTTTTAGAATGTTACACCAATTGCCTCAATGTTCCTGTCAAGATTTGCAGCCGGGTTGGGCGCATACTGTCCATTTTCTCTTATAGTTTCATTTCCAAGCCATTTCAAACATCCACGCTGAACAGCATAAAGCTCATCTACATATTTTTTTCCATGCTCATGGTTGCTTAATCCAAATAGTTTATTCAAATCTTCCTCGGATGCATTATCTTTTAAGAATTTCACAATTTCTTTTAAGATTTTTGCTGTGGCATCTTCACTATATTTAACCACATTAAGTCCATAAAACTCTGCAAACTCAGAATTTCGCTTGTAGTATATGAGGTAGGTCATTTTCACTTCCACGCCACTGCATTTACAATTTTTGCGAAGATACCGTTTTCCGCGAGCAAGGCAGCTTCCGAAACCTTCCTGTTTGCTGCCAATAAATTCAATACATGCTCTAACTGGGCACGCTCTCAATTCTTGACATTTGCAAGCACGGTCAATAATCTCCGGTGCCGGGATCACGTCGTGGCCACTGTGGTCATCCGTCCGTACAACAACAGGTGCATAGAAATGCTTTGCCATAGATATTACCTCCTAATTATCACTTCATGTATCGTTATACTACATACTTCACTTTGTTTTTATGCGCGAAATTTCTTTCAGCCGACTTTTATCTTCGCAGATTCGATCCAGGACAGATTCTTCTTTCCAGTCCCGGAACTGAAATCTCCTTTCTCCATTCAAAAAATTCCGTCAGGCATTTTTTCAAGCCTTACTTTGTTTCCATAAATGCCTGCCGCTCGCCACTGTCCGTTTGTATTTTTACATTGGAAAATCTGCGATTATACTCTCTGTGAGTTTCTGATACCATGTAATTATGGCATTTTTCCAGTCTCTACCTGCTGAGATAGGCTCATAAGCATATAGGTAGAAAAGCATGGCAAGGAAGGATAGCAGGAGTGAAAATCCAAACGGCTTGTAGAGGGCAGTTAAGATGTTCATGAGGATTTTGGATAATACTTTAATCATATTACAAATCACTGAACAAGCCAGCTTTATACACGCCATTCTCCAGCATCTTCTTGAAGCTGTCCTTTACGGCTGTGACATCCTCATGGCAGGTCATTCCGTACCATGTATCGTTCGTTTTCAGAACCTTCACATACATCTTTCCTTGTTCCAGCAGTTCACCGATGAAGATAGGAATCAGATATTCTGCTTTTAGAGGATTATCCGGTACTTCTTTCTCGAAAAATTCCTTGAAACCATCTTCTAACACATCCAGAAAATCAAGTGTCAATCCCCACATATTCATGGATACCAGAGAATTCACATCAACAACCACACCGTCTGCCTCTGCTCCACCTGCAGTCTTGACGATGTTCTTGGTTTCCACAACCTCAGTCAAGTTTCCATTCTCATCCATCTTGCAGATACCGCGAGTCACACCGCCGTTATCGGACAGGGTATTCTTCAGCGCAAAGCCTGCCATACAGGACTTGCCGCCATTCACAAGATACTCGTGGACAGCCTTGAAACCTTCCTTGCCATAGTAATCATCTGCATTGATGACGATATCGAATAATCTTTTCTTATTAAAAACATATCCAAGAAAAGATAGATAGTATATGGAGTCATCGAGCGCTATACTTTTTTCTCAATGTATCCTTTCTGCACTAATTTATCTTTATCAATAAGTACCCCGGAAACCATAAAAAGCTGGCATATGAAAAAGAAAAATCAAATCATGTACGATACCATTTTAAGCATGACCAATAACGACTAGTACTATAAGGATTCCTTTCAATACGTCAATCGCCTCACTTCTTTTCGCCATTAGGTTTCAACCTCATTATTCTTGCTTTTAAAATCTCCCAGAAATATTTGAATTCATCCGTTTTTATAAAAACTGCAATATAGAAAATGTTTATACCAAGACAAGTGACTATTACCTTAACGATGAATCCTGCCCATCCACTTATAGAAATAAGATCATTACAAATCCAGGACATAACCCCAGCACTTATTATTGTAAGAGAGAAGTATTCCGCAAATAACATAAAATACTGTCTCAGTCGAACGTTAAATTTTTTGAAGAGCAAATAAGGCTCATACCAAAAATTCGTTGTTATATTACTGATAAATGTACCCAAAAGAACTCCATATATTCCCATTTTTAACGGGCCAACCATAAGAAGGGATACTGTAAGGTTTATAAATGCTTCCGCAATACATTTTGGCTTCACCTGTTTGAAAAGCCCGTATGTATCTATAAATGTCAAAAATGTATTACGAATAAACCGCATATACAAATTCAGACAAATTATAAACACCACCTTTTTTTCCAGAAGGTACGAATCCCCAATCCAAAGAGAGATAAAAGGATTTACCAATACAAACAATCCCGCACTTGCAAACGAAACCAACCAAAAATTAACAAACCACACTTTTCGGAAAATTTTATAAACCTTTGTGCCGGATTCTGTTGCCACGAGATTTCCTACGCTTCCAGTTAGTGCCTCAAAGATTTTTGAAAGAACCGTCCGTACTATCGTCGTAAAAAGCGTATAGTTCGAGTACAATCCCAATACAATTGTACTGACAAATTTAGAAATCAGCAAATTATCGGTCGATGTCACAACAGCCGAACTAATCTTGCTTACGAACATTGCTTTTACATTTCCATAGATTATCTGCTTATCCTCTTTGCCGAGTTGTTCATCCTTATATTTTTTCAAATACAAATAATGTTTGTCAACATATACGGATATGATAATATTGCTTGTCAATGTGCTTATAATTTGTATCAAAAGATATACTATAAAATTATGTGTAAGTAGCAAGAAAACAATTTGAAGTATATTCTGTATAGTCGTAGTGCAAATATATGTCAGCGACGCTACATAATTTTTTTGGTCCGTTATCAGTATACTTTTCTTATATACAAAGAAATAGCTCGCTGTTGTGTTCAACAAATACAGAATATAAATAATTGGAACTTCCCGCATATCTGGAACATCTGAAATCAGATATTTCAAAAACGGTGTCAAACATAAGCCAACAACTGTAATGACAACACCAATACTGTTGTACACCTTTTTGTACAAATTTAATAGCGCTGCCACTTTTTTATGTTCACCTTGCGCTGCCGGTTTATACATTGAATATAGGATTGCAGTGCCGACACCCAGTTCAGCTAACGAAAGCAAAGATAGTATATCGCTAAAAAGTCCATTGAATCCAAGATATGTTTTGCCAAGTGAATAAATAAATACGGTTCTGCACACAAACGACATCACCGTATAGATTCCCTGCTCAGCCAATGCAACAATCGTATTCTTTATAGACTTGTCTGCTCTTGAGTTTCCTTTCATCTTTCCAGTTCTTTCTCTTTTTCAATTTTAGCAATCACCTCTGGGAAGTGTTTCGACAACTGTTCAAGATATTCATCGTTCCTATTATCTCCAACATTACTATCACACAATCCCGATTGATTCTCCAAAATATTAGCCGGATGTCCCCATAGGCATGGACACCATACGACTTTTGTATCTTGTAGCGCTTCCATAAATTTCAGCCACAGATCATCAGCATTCAAACAAACATTTTTTATCAGCTCTTTGTCGAATGCCAGCTTATCAAGTGCATTTGGTGGATATAGAACACCTCCTACACCTACAGCCATCAATCTCATTGCAGGCCGCAGCACAGTCTGACACGCTTGATTCCACGAATTATACTTTGCAATAATCTGCTGATTGCATACTATTTCATGCACTCTTCTTGCACATACCGCTTTGGGATACTTTTCATGCATTTTTAGCAACGAGGCAAGCATTGTCGGCGAGTATATGACATCATCATCAACTGTTATCACAATACTATTTGGATAATCCTGAATGGCATAATAGTATTTTTTATGCGGCTTCAAATTTTCATCTTTGTAAACCACCTCAAGTCCGCACTTTTTTAATTCTTCCAGTTTTAGTGGCAATTTTACTTCTGCCGAATCGCTACCAAGCCACAGGATTATTTTGTCCGGCTTAATTGTCTGATACATTAAGCTCTTAATACACAGATGAATCGTATCAAATCTCGCTGGATAACTTGTCAGGGACACTATCACCTTATCCTCGCCGTTTTTCCTTATTCCCTGCTTGTTCGGAAGGATTTTGATAATCTTCACATATATTTTTTTAGACAAATCTTCCAAATCATTTCTTAATCTGATTCTAATCCTTTTTATAATGTTTCCCACTATTTTTCTCCTGCGCACATCTAATTCAAGCGTTCTTTCTTCCATGCTTCAAGAAGAACAGATAGTAATAAAGTGCGCGGTAATATGCATAGCAATATTTGTTCTTCTTCATTTCCTGAAAGTTTTCAGCTCTTTTCTTTTTGTCATTATAATTTTTTAAATACAGTTGTTCCGCAAATTTGTACTCAACATTCCGAACTTCTTTTTCTGTTAAAATGTTATAATGTTTTCTGCATCTATCTCTAAACAATGCCAATCCAAGCTTTGATTTCTCGCTTGTCGAAATACTGTTAGAACTTTGCACATGATAAATTGATAGCACTTCTGGAACCACATCAATGTTCATTCCCGCTTCTAACAGCTTCAAAATCAAAGTTGAATCCTGCTTGGATGGTACGTTGTCGAACCCTCCAATGCTATTCAAACTATCTTTTCTACAGAGCCACTGTGTAGTTGCTGCAATCGTCCCATCTAAAAGGAACTCTCTTAAACAGTTTCCACAATAATTGTTTTTGTCATAGACAACATCGTTATTATTGCTATCATCAAATACCGTTTTCGAGTGGCAATAAACCAATGATACGTTGGGGTTTTCCTCCAAAAATTTCACTTGTTGCTCTATTTTGCTTGGCAAAATCTCGTCATCATCATCAAGGAACGCAACATAAGTACCATTGCTATTACGGAGTCCTATATTCCTTGCCTCCGCACCACCTACGTTCTGCGGATTATTGATTAGTCTGATTCCATTTTTTATGTCCCCGTAATTTTTAATCGTTTCTTTAACAATTTCCGCATTTTCCGTTGTAGGAGCATTGTCGTTTACCACGATCACCTCAATATTTGTGTAGGTTTGCCCCTTAACGCTGTCTAAAGCCCGCTGTATTGTTTTCGATCTACCATAAGTAGGAATCACAATGCTTACTAATTTTTCCATTACTCAATTTCGACCTTCCATTCATTCAGTGTGTATTTTTTCTTGGCTACCTTGCTTATCAGTTCAATCATAATCACCACAATTATATAAACAATCTGTGTATCAGGATATGCCGTCAATCCATTATACGTTGCAATCAAAAAGAAGTACGCACCTATACATACTGCTCCATACAAATTTTTCTTTTTCAGCAATTCATAATCAGGAATCAGAAGCATCAATGCAATGTATGCGATAAATCCTATTACGCCCACTTTAAAAAGCAGACAAAGAATCGGAAATTCCGTTGCAATTCCAGCTGTTCCAAAGTCCACGAAGCGGTGGATATATTCAAAGAAGCCATCGCCGATACCATAAAACAAATTAAACTTCAACACTTTCATATCGAACAGCGTTTGCCACGCACCGAATCGTCCTGTCGAAAACTCTTCCGTGCTCAGCCTTCCCAACAGGATATTGAAGAATCCTGCAAAGTACAAGGCAAATGCCCCAGCGATCAGAGCAATCATATATTTGATTTTCTTTATGTTAAACACAATTAAAAGCACGGACAATATCAAAAGTCCAGTCTTGCTTCCGGTAGAGATCACACCTATCACAGCCACGATATGCATTATGATTGGCGTCTCTATTTCGTCAAAGAAAGAGTGTTTATAAAACGCATTCAAAATATAATAGCCAACATATATAACGTCGGTAAACAGGTAGTGTCCGAGATAGGACGCATATCTTGATGTGAAAAGCGATTTGCCTCTTGGCACCCAATTTGCAATACAGGTCAGCCAGTTATCTGCCAATGTTCGCATAATCAAGGAGCCTGTCAGCAAATCTACAAGGTATATGATAAAAATCAAATATACAAACTTGTTATACGTCTGAATCAATTTCTTTATCTCGTTTTTCTCAAGCGAGAGCGCGTTATTGTCAACTATAAGCACCAACAAAGACATTGTGTTCATAAAGAAGTACATTCCCCATTGATGCATGGACACATTGTTTATCATGTCGCTTAAAAAGGTAGCTATCAGAAAAGACATCCAAAGGAACATCTTTTTTACGTCAATGTTCCTAAAGTATTTTTTTAGTAAAATGCACATTCCAAGCAGAAACAAAACGCTAACATATTGAAGTGTCGGAATTGTGCTCACACGAATCGTGTAACCAAAAACAAAGACAGACAATATCATCAGCTTAATTGCTGTATATGTGTTGATTTTGATTTTCACCGCAGCCCCCCCTTTTACTTCACCTGCCGCGCAACAGCAACTAAAATCGCCGGAACACTCAGGAGCTTATCATTGCATTCATTCCACAGTTTTTTCAACTTTTCTCCGCCATAAAATCCATAGCGATAATATCTAACACACTCTTTTGCCCGAATTTTTAGCGGTATATCCTTTGCGGTCAAATCAAAGTTCGCGCAAAAACAGTGAGTTTTCCAGTTTTTCTTCACAATTTCACGCATATTATTTGTGAGGCCATCCTGTAAATACTCACACAAATAAATCACTTGATTGAACCATCTAAATTTCAACCCCATTTTGCTCAAAGAAGTCCACAGATACGATTCTTCCATGAACTTTTCTCCTTCAATTTTTGGGAATGGAATATTTTTTATGATCTCAGTATAGACAACCTCCGCACGATCTCCCTGAATTTTGTATTTATAACGATATTCCAAAGAGGTCGCATCAATATAGGTTCCCATGAGATTTTCCAGTTCCGACTGGCTATATTGTTCGCCAGGGCTTTTTATTGGAAATCCCTCAAAGTTTCCCTTCAAGCCTACAACTCCGGCAAAACCATCCATCCCTGCTATTTCTTTTTCTGTTTTTTCAATAGCTTCAATAGCGTTCGTACTCAGAGCATCATCGGAATCAACGATAAAAAAGAGTTTACCCCTTGCAATCTTTGCACCAACATTGATTGCAATATGTTTTCCCTCATTTTCTTTTTTTACATACCGAATATTGAACAAACTGTTTTCCCGGATAAATTCTTGAACCAGACTTTCTGTATTATCGGTCGAGCCATCATCCACAATCAACCACTCAAAATCAAATTGTGTTTGTTTTCTTAATGATTCATATAGGCGTTGCAAAGTATAAGCTCGATTGTATGTAGGGGTAAACACCGTCATATACGGTTTTCGTGTTGGCTCATTCATGATTTCCTCTTATTTTTCGCTTTATCTTTATGATGATTGATGTAATCTCAGGGCCGATAAGCTTTTGAATTTTCTTTTTACGCTTCGTTTTTTTATCCGCCCAAGAGCACGCATAATGATGAATCGAAACAGTGTTATGCGTTATTTTTATCTCACCTGTTTCACAATTCATTGGATCAAAATAGTCTGACGGATAAATCGTCACTCCGGCAATGGTTTGTTTTTTGTCCTCTTCAACAAATCCATGACGTTTCAAAATATCAGTTACATACTGCACTACAGTATTCAAATTATAACTTCCATCTAAATTCTTAAAATGAATTGTATTATAAAATTCCAATATTTCTTTATAAAGCCCCAGCCCGGGGGCAACCCCGAGCCCCAGCCCGGGGTTGGTCTGAGATGTACTTCCTATTTTTTCAATTCCCATAAATGGGCCACTTTTCAAAACTTCATCAAGAGGCTGAAGAATTTCAACATCTGTGTCAAAGTATACGCCACCGTATTCATACAATATTTTAAAGCGTGCATAGTCGCTGACAAAAGCCCATTTCTTCGCATCATAAGCTTCCATTGCATACTCACATGAGGAAAAATCAAAATTGGATTCATTCCATTCTCTGATTTCCCAGTCAGGGCAGTACTTTTTCCATGAGTCTATATATTTTTTGTACTCATCAGGAAGAGGTTTTCCTCCGAACCAGCAGTAATGAATAATCTTAGGAATGTTCTGCATTTTGCTTAAGCTCCTCAATTTTCTGCAAGAATATCCGCGATACGCCGACAAGCAAAGCCATCTCCATAAGGATTACTTGCCTTGCTCATTTTTTCATACTCGTCGTTATCTGAAAGAAGTCTGCTAAATTCTCTATAAATCGTTTCTTCCTCAGTTCCAACCAATTTCAATGTTCCAGCAGCAATTCCCTCCGGGCGTTCCGTCGTATCTCGCATCACCAGAACGGGTTTTCCAAGGCTAGGGGCTTCCTCCTGGATTCCGCCAGAATCAGTAAGGATCAAATAGCTACGGCTCAGGAAATTATGGAAATCCAAAACCTCAAGTGGCTCAATAATATGGATGCGGTCATCTCCACCCAGAATCCTGTTGGCCGTTTCTCGAACAACAGGATTCATGTGAATGGGGTAAATCGCTTTGACATCGGGATGTTCATCCATAACACGCCGAATAGCACGGAACATATGCTGCATAGGTTCGCCTAAGTTTTCGCGGCGATGCGCAGTAATCAAAATCAATCTGCCATCTTTAGCCCATTCCAATTCAGGATGTGTATAGTCTGTGCGAACAGTCGTTTTAAGAGCATCAATCGCAGTATTGCCCGTCACATAGATGCTTGCCGCATCTTTTCCTTCCTTTAGCAAGTTCTGCTTGGATTGTTCTGTGGGTGCAAAATTATATTTGCTGATAATCGACACCGCTTGACGGTTGAACTCTTCCGGATATGGACTATAAATATTGTAGGTGCGCAGTCCTGCCTCAACATGACCTACCGGGATTTGCAGGTAGAAACACGCAAGTGCTGTTACAAAAGTCGTGGAAGTATCACCATGTACCAAAACCACATCTGGCTTTTCTTCTGCCAGGACATCCTTGATCTTTTCTAGAATAGAAATTGTAACATCAAACAAAGTCTGCTTATCTTTCATAATAGACAGGTCATAATCAGGTTTTACATTAAAGACTTCCAGTACCTGATCCAGCATCTGGCGATGCTGGCCTGTAACACAAACAACCGTCTGGATATTACTTCTCCCTTTTAGTTCGTTTACCAAGGGACACATTTTGATTGCTTCCGGACGTGTACCAAAAACAAGCATTACTTTTTTCATTTTTAATTCTCCTCTAAAACCCCAAATGTCTTTTTAATCATAACTTCTTCCGTATAACTGTGCTTAAAATCATCATACGCCTGCTCGATAATTTGAATCTGTTCTTTCGGATTCTTTGCAATTCTTTCCAGAATAGTTCCTAGCTGTTCGACGTTTCCCATATCGAACAAATAGCCATTCACTTGATTTTCTATAATATATGGAATTCCTCCGACATTACTGCAAACTAGCAGCACTTTTGCATTCATTGCCTCTGGAATAGTAAGGGGAAACGCTTCATAGAGCGATGGTAGTACGAGAACATCATACTGCGGAAGCACTTTGCGTACTTCGCTTGAAAAACCCATGAAATGAATCTTATCATCCCCGGCAGCAAGTTCTTTCAGTTTTTCCAAAAGACTTCCATCACCGTAGATATCGCATATATAATCCACATTTTTTAACCTTTTCAGTGCCGAAATCAAATATTCGCATCCCTTGACTTTTTCCAATCTTCCCACATAGCATACCTGCAAAGGTTCTGTTTCATTTAACCTCAGACTTTTTTCAGCATAATAGATTTCCTTTACACCATTTGGTATTAAGTAAATTTTGTTGTTCTCGATTCCTCTTTCCCGCAGTAATCTTTCAATTGCCTTGGAGACAACAATTACTTTTTTACTTCTATGGAGGCAGTAGTTTTCTAATGCAACAAATGCTTTTCTTACCAGTCTAGGTTTATCGGCTCTATCGACATCTGCATTACTATGAACTGTTGTCACACGTCGTATTGGTAGATTCATCAAAACTGCAAAAAGTCCAGAATTGATGCCATTAACATCTATGACATCTATCTTTTCTCTCAGCAGAAGTTTTCTTGTTCTTTTTATATCACTGTATGAAAAATCCACCCCATGAATTTCCGCCTTTATTTGGGAATCCATAATAGCCTGTTCAAATTTACTTTTCTTTTTGGTCAATACGACTGCTTCATTTCCAGCCGCAACCCATCTTTCTATCAAAACAAGAAGGTAGTTTTCTGCTCCACCAAAGTGTTTTCCCAAATCAATAAAGGCACATTTCATCCTGAAAACCTCAAACCATTTTAATTTCTCATTTTAATCTCTTTTGCCGGGATACCTCCCACAATGGCATATGGCGCGACATTTTTTGTAACAACAGCGCCAGCTCCAATAACAGCACCTTTTCCAACAGTGACACCCGCCAGAATTTTTGCGCCGTATCCGATCCATACATCATCTTCGATTGTAATTTGTTTCTCGTATGCACCCTGTTGATTCATCGGCACATCCGTTCTTGAAACATTATGATTTGCCGCAATCAATGCCACATAAGGAGCCATCATAACATTTTCACCAATTTGTACCGGGCCTTGGATATAGCAGAAATCTCCTATTCCAGAATTATTTCCCAAGCGCATTTTAGACGAAAGATGTGCCCTTCTTCCTATGTCCACATTCTTGCCGCAATAATCAAAATACAACTTCCCGCAGAAAGCTCGAATTTTCTGCGAAATCACCCAACGATGTCCCATCCCATAATGTGGTAGTACCCCCCCAAATGAGTAAAGGATATAACCAAGTGCCTTTGCTATTTTATTCATTTTCCTCAGCCTTTCCATGATGTTTTTCTTTGATAATCGCCGCTATAAATTTCCAGTTTCCAACAAAATATCTCTTAAACAATCTTCTTGGTTCCTGCATCACTCGGAAAAGCCATTCAAGATTAGCCCGTTGTACCCAAAGCGGCGCTCTTGGTATATTTCCTGAAATAACATCAAAACTACCGCCAACTCCCATGAAAACAGCATTGTTTCCTTCACTTTGCAAATACTCAATCAAGTATTCTTTCGTTGGCGATGTTATTCCAACAAAAACGATATCCGGTTTTTTGTCTTTTAACTCAGCTGAAATATCCGGCCAATCGTTCTCCTTAAAATAGCCATTATGTATTCCCGCCACTTTAAGATTTGGATGTCTCTTTTTCAGAACTTCACTGGTTTCTTCAACCACTTTTTGTTTTGCACCAAGCAAATAGATGCTGTATCCCTTTTCTTCACTTAATGCTACCAAGCTTTGCATCAAATCCACTCCAGCTACTCTTTCTGGTAGTGGTTTTTTTAGGTACTTACTTGCCAGAATTACTGATGCACCATCTGCGTTTATCACACCACAGCTATTAACAATTTCGCGCATCTTCGCATTCTGGTTTACTTCGTTGATTTTGTCAGCATTGACACCCATAAGATGCAATGGTGTCTTTGTCTGCACATATTTTTCAACCAAAGCAATCGTTTCATTAACGTTTAATACATCAATCTCTGTATTTAAGATTGTAATTCGAGGATTATCTCCTAGTCTTTTTTCCTGGCATACTGTAGTTTGCATTTATCGTTTCTCCGACCTTATTTTTTTACTGCATAGCCTTTATCGTTGATTACTTTAATCACTTCGTCCACATACTTCTGGCAGACATCATGGTCAGGTGCTTCCACCATTACACGCACAACAGGTTCCGTGCCGGACTCGCGCACCAGAATGCGGCCGGTATCGCCCAGCGCCTCGGCTACGGCTTTGACTGCCTCCTGCACCGCCGGGTCGTTCTGCGCAGCCTTCTTGTCAGTCACACGGACATTTTCCAGAACCTGCGGGTAAATCTTCAGAGGTTCAGCCAGCTTGCTCATGGGCATCTTCTTCGCCAGCATGACCTCCATCATCTTGAGGCTGGTCAGGATGCCGTCACCAGTGCTGGCGTACTTGGAGAAGATGATGTGGCCG
>ERZ780148.1766-NODE-1766-length-13949-cov-3.324313_pt1 | contig 13949 bp, 14 predicted proteins | sample MGYA00510984_ERZ780148 | MGnify/ENA primary metagenome ERZ780148 (study PRJEB29588, sample SAMEA2160902) | human gut metagenome | biome: human gut; feature: human-associated habitat; material: faeces | place: Denmark | collected 2008/2010 ...
TCTGATGTAAAATAAAGGTCCGATTCCCACACGGTTTTCCCCGCTGTAAAATGCTGGTCTTTAAGCTTCTTTATAAATTCTCCGCTATCCTCAATTTTCAGCTTAATCTCTACCTCAATGGCCATTCCCTATCCCCCACTTTGTGTTTTTCTTATTATATTATAAAAGCCCTCCTACATAGTCTGCACACTATATAGGAAGGGGAATTAGGTTTTAGCTTTCAAAATCTTGTTAGCAGATTTCAAAGGTTGCCTTAGGCATTTGTGCTTGCATTCTTTCGATGAACTTTCTAACGGAATATTCGTACTCACTAGGATAGTACACAATGGTTACAATTCCTTCGAAACTGCTGCAAGCATCTTCATCAAAAACGCTTTCGCAATTATTTCCGAGGTCAGACAACAAATAGATGTGTGCATCTTTAGGTGCTTCTTTCAGAGCGACATTGATTGCTTCAACAATATCAGTTGCACCTCCAATATCATAATCCAAGATGCTCCTATTGGCAGAGAACTCTTCGCTTTTCTCTGCAAACACATACTTCTTGCCTTCAGAGACTTGTACCTTTTGAAGCACATCTTCTTGAAATGCTGCCATACTACCAGAACAGTCTCCCAAGATATATGATTCGCGAGGAATCTCCATATCTTCGAGAATTGCATTGTTCAAGGTATTAGCTGTCTTAGCAACATCTTTCTCGTCAGAAAGAGTCTCCAAATTTTCCAACATATCTTCATCTACTTCAGTAGTACGATACATCGGGTCCTCATCAGGGTATGTTTCAGGTTCAAGCATTGGTACGCTCTTTACCTTAGTCCACTTGCCCCAATATTCCACATTTACTGTAGAAGTAGTGCTGAGTTTTTCAACCACATCAGAGAGATGCTTATCAACATCCTTTGACTCGATATACGGAGTAAGCAATGTTATCTGAGTATTGTTTACCTCTACTCTGTCTCTGCCCGTAGTGTTCCAACAGTCGCTGATGATGTATATGTTAACATAGCCGTCATCAATAGCTTTCTGCACTTCATCATAGAGTGCAGTCTTGCCATTTTTCCCAAACCGAACAATGTCAGCAGATGTGTTATTCAAGTACTTCGAGACAGTCGGCTCATAGCTAAAGTACCGCGACGAATAGGTCTCGTCAACCAATACAACTGTTGTTTTTGCCGCCGCACTTGCATTTATGCAAAATAACGCAAGTGTGGTCATGCTTATTGCAAAAGCTAGCCATGCCTTTGCTATCGCTTTTTTTAGAGTCATATTGATTCTCCTTTCTTTTTCTACATGCCACTTCGGTTACGTAGATTGCGTACTCTTGTGCAGAGAGTACTGGTGTGTATTGTCAACAAAATTTATTATACCATTTTGCACTAATTATGTCAATTTCTATCCTAGAGCAACATCCAAAAGCATCATTATTACAAAGCCTACCCCCACACTAATAGTCACTAAATTTGATTTTTTTTCAGCTTGTGCTTCAGGTATTAGCTCAGAAGATACTACGTAAATCATTGCTCCTGCTGCAAATGATAGAAAATATGGTAAAATTGGCACTACAATTCTCGTTAATGCAATGGTTATTATTGCCCCAATTGGTTCTACTATTCCAGATAAAGTACCTCCTAAGAATGACTTAAATTTACTTTTTCCAGAGCTATGAAGTGGCATTGATATAATTGCCCCTTCTGGTATATTTTGTATCGCTATTCCAATAGCTAACGCAAATGCTTCTGCGAGTGTTATTCCTGTATTTTGTGAGAATAGTCCTGCAAACGCAACCCCGACCGCCATTCCCTCCGGAATGTTATGTAGTGTTACTGCAAGCATTAGCATTGTAGTACTCTTTACTTTTTCTTTGATGGTTAATTTTCCTTTATTCTTTATTACATTTTTTTCATCATTTTCCATTATTCTATTTATTGTTAATTTTTTTATCTTTTTTTCATTAACACCTTTTAAACTTACTTTTAAAGAATAAATTCCACTTATAAACTTTTCGTTGATAAGCGTTCCAATAAAAGTACCTGTTGCATATCCAAGAGCATAAGATACAATAATACAAAGGGAAGTGCTATTGGAAACAAGTGCTTCTTTAGCTGCATAAAACCAAATGAATATTTCTACAAATGCAATAAGAGATGCCATAATTTTATTACATTTAACAACAAACATCGTTCTAACACTTGAAAGACTAACATCTAAAATTCTTGATAAAAATATTTTAAAACATAAAATAAGCATATTATCACCTATTTTATTATGAGTAAATATTACCTTTTTATTAGTTTTGCATATTATATCTTGGAGGTTTAATTATGTTATTTGAATTTAATACAAACATCTATGATAATAAATTAGATGAAACATTTGAAATCGATGAAGGATTTGTAAAAGGTAATTTATTTAAAGATGAATATATCGGATATAAAGATTATAAACCAGCAAAAATAACAGTTAAAAATGAAAGAGAAGCTCTTCTTATAAAATTAATGATGTTAGATTTTGCTATAAATGATCTAAATCTATATCTTGCACTTAATCCCGATTGCAAAGAAAAATATGAAATGTTTACAAAATATTCTTTGATGTATCAAAAATGCTTAGAAGAATATGAAAAGAAATATCAAGTTTTAGAAGTATGTCATGATACTTTTGGTAAATATACATACAACTCTAATCCTTGGCCATGGGAGGGTGAAAATGTTTAAGTATGATAAAAAATTGCCATATCCAATCAATATTAAGAAAAAAGATTTAAAAATGGCAAAATATATTGTTACTCAATTTGGTGGTGCGAATGGTGAACTTGGAGCTGCATTAAGATATTTTTCTCAAAAATTTTCTATGCCAACTGAAGAAGGTAAAAACTTACTAAATACAATTGCAACAGAAGAATTTTCTCATAACGAAATGATCTGTACAATGTTATATCAACTTACAAAAGATGCAAGCTTAAAAGAAATGCAAGAAGCTGGACTTGATGCTTTATACACTGAACATGGTAAAGGTATTTATCCAACTGACTCTAATGGAGTTCCTTTTACAGCAACATATTTTGCATCTGTTGGAGATCCGATAGCTGATTTAGTTGAAGATATGGCAGCTGAACAAAAAGCTAGAGTCACTTATGAACATTTAATAGATCTTGCAACCGATGAAGATGTAATCGCACCACTTCTATTCTTGCGCCAAAGAGAAATTGTTCATTTTGATAGATTTCAAGAGTTATATAAAAAATATAAAAGTTTGGGTTACTAATCCAAACTTTTACTTTGTCTACATATAAATTTTTCTGACTACTGTGATTTCTCCATCATCATTCTCTTTCTTGTTTTCTTCTCTTTCAACATAATATTCATCATAATCTTGACCACAAGGATTTTCAATCGCGAAAGCTCTTCGATTACAATCATATTTATCAGCAGGATGGGCATAATAAAGTACTTCATCTAACCCTAGTTTAGTTAAATAACCACTTCTTGCTTTTTCATAATCATATCCTATAATATTGGATTTTAGTTTATCTATAAGTAATCTCACTAGTTCTGACACAGCTATTTTTTGATTATTAAAAAGTTTATTTTTATACCTCTTTACAGCCTCTTCTTTTGCTTTATCTCTCATATCATAAACCTTTTCTTGAGTTTTATAATAATCTTCTTTAGAACATTTTTGATACATAGAGTCTATTTTATCTTCTACTTTTAAATATTCAGGATCACTAAACTCATTAAAATCATCACAAAAATAATCTAAAATACTTGAAATGAATTCATCAATTACTGAATCTAGATTATAAGAAACTTCTACACCTCTTAAATATTCAATAGGATAATCAAAATCTAATCTATATAAACCTTTTGTTTCTTTTGATTTAGTTTGTTTTTCATTTTTTAATTCTTCGTAAACCCTTTTTAAATCAATGCTAGATAAATTATCTTTTCCCACTCTATTTCTTAATAATCCATATAAAAGTGCAATCTTTTTAGGATTTTTCTTCACATTTTCCATTGTTTGTAAAAGAACAAATTCTGGAGACACTGCGGCTCCTTCTTCGTTTTCATAAAAAACGAAGCCTATGTCTTCAAATGCAATATTTCTTTTATCAACAACCTCACTTTTTAAGTCTTCAATACTTGAAGCTATAGAAAGTATTGAATTGCTATTTATCGACAACATATCAAATGAAGTTGTATTAAAAATAAGTGAAGTAATTAAATATTGCATAATAATTTTAAATTCTTCTAATGTTAAGTACATTCCATCATCATCAATAATCCTATCAATTTCTACACTTTTACCAAAATTACTCATAATCATTTTCCCCTTTAATTGGTTCATAGTATACCAAAAGAAAAAAATATTGTCAAAAATGACTATTTTCCTGATTTTCACCATTAATTACTGCTTTATGGTATTTTAAGGAGAAAATCAATTTTTTTACATTTTTTCATTTAAAAATTTGGAATCTAATCCAAACTTTTTTTAAATACAAATAACTTACTTATAATATAATTACCAACTATTTGCATAACTTGACATATAATAGTTGCAATTATTACCCAAACGTTGGAATTTAAAGAAAGCAATGTACAAATAAACCACATTATGAACATTTCAATTAATAAAGTTGCAACTCTTCCTAATGTAAAATTAAATATTTCTTTTACTATATTTTTTTCTTTTGATTTAAATACAAATACTCGGTTAGTAACATATGCAAATATAACTGCACCAATCCAAGAAATAATAACTGCTGTTTGTAATTCAATTGGATTAGATGCATCAAATATCGTAAACAATAAAGCATACTTTATTCCTAATGATACAATAGTCGTTAGAATTCCAACAATTAAATAGTTCCATATCTCAGGGTTTTTATAATATATATTCCATCCCCAATTCCAAAATTTTATTATTGGGTTATTTCTATCATTTTTAATTATTAACTTTTTTTCCATGCCTATCACTTATTAAGTATAACACACTTATCGATATTTAATAAACAACTTTCTCACTAGGTCAATTGGTATAACTGTAAATGCAAGTGCAACTACAAATATAAGTTCATTTAATTTAAGACCATATGTTCTAAAAAGTGATCCACCATTATAAATTAAGAATATTTGAGCAAGAGTTATAAATAAAAGAATTACAATAAAAACTTTATTTTTTAAAATATTAGCAAACAAATTTAATCTTTCAGTTCTTGCATTAAAAGCATTAAATACACTTATAAATACAAAAAGAGAAAAGAATGCAGTCATAAGAGTTTTTCTACTATTTCTTATAAACATATAAACTATGTCACTTTTTAAAAATGATGATAGAAGAATAAAAGAATAAATACTTATTAAAAGAATTGCTGAATACATATATTTATTTAAAATAGGTTCATCTTTTTTTATTGGTTTTTCTTTCATATATCTTTTTATAGGATATTCATAAGAATATGCAAGTCCAGCCAAAGTATCCATTATCATATTTAACCAAAGCATTTGCATTATAGTTATTGGAGTTGAAATTCCAAGTAATGGACCAACTATTGATAAAAATAATGCAATTAAATTCATTGTAAGTTGAAATATTATAAATTTTCTAATGGATTTAAATATTGTTCGTCCAAAAAGAACTGCTGATTCAATAGATTTAATATTATTATCAATTATAACTATATCACTTGCTTCTTTAGCTACCTCTGAACCACTTCCTAAAGAGATACCAACATCAGCACTTTTTAAAGCTGGTGCATCATTTACTCCATCTCCAGTCATGCCAACTACTAGATTATTTTGTTCAAGTATCTTTGCAACACGGGCTTTATCTTTTGGAAGAGCACGAGCAATTACTTTTATCTTTTTATAATATTTATAAACTTCCATATCACTCATGCTTTCAAGATCATCATGACTTATAACTAAAGAATCGCGTTTTAACATTCCTAAACTATCTGCTATTGAACGACTAGTATTTATATCATCTCCAGTAATCATAATCGTATGAATTCCAGCTTCTTCAATCGTCTTTAAAGTTGATGCTGCTTCTTCTCTTATCTCATCCCTTAATAGAATAAAACCTAGTAAAGTATTATTTTGTAAAATTGATAAAACTCTTATTCCTGAAGATGTAAAAGTATCTATCTTTTTTAACATCTCTTTTTTATCTTTTATATACTTTTTATTACCATCATTTTCTATATAAAAAGTTGCTAATTTAATAAGAACCTCACTGGCACCTTTATAATAACCTTTACCATCATTCAATTTTACATAAGAATATTTGTTTTCAGAATTGAATTGAATTTTATCTTCAATCTTTTTAGTCAAAGGAATTTTCCCAACAAATGTAAGTATAGCTTTATCAGTAGAATTTCCACCTGTTACTTGATTATCTTCAAAATAAGCATCATTATTGTATAGAAGAGCATCTATAAAAATATTTTTTAAATCATCTTTCATATCATCTAAAGTGTTAAAGTGAGTATCATCTGGTAAACATATTCCGATAACTGAAAGTTTCCCTTTAGTTAAAGTTCCTGTTTTATCAGTAAGTAAAACATTCATTGATCCACTGGTTTCTATTCCAACTGCTTTTCTAACTAAAACATTATTTTTAAGCATACGTTTCATATTGGAAGATAATACTAATGCAACCATCATAGGTAATCCTTCTGGAACACAGACGATAATTATTGTAACAGCTAAAGTAACAGTTTCTATTACTAAATCAACAACATATTTTGGATTAGTTATTAAACTCATAATAATAGCTTCGTCAAAATTATTACTGATAAATACCGTATTAAAAATATTAGAAATTGATGCTAAAATGGCACCAATATAACCAATTCTAGAAATTATTTTAGCAAGTTTAGTTAAACGAATTCGCATTGGTGAAGGTAAATTATTTTCAGTAAGTCCTTTAGCAATTGAACCATAAACTGTATTAATTCCAACTTTTTCAATACGAATACTTGCACTTCCAGATAATACTACACTTCCCTTAAAAACCCTTTGACCTAAAACTTTTGTTACCTCTTTTGATTCACCATTAATACTTGATTCATCAACTCCAATGCTTCCCTCTAATAAGACACCATCTGCTGGTATCAATTCACCACTTGAAAGAAGAACAATATCTGAAACTACAACCTCATCATTTTTAATAGTTGCATTTTTTCCATTTCTTCTTACTCTAACTGTAATATTTTCATATTCACTTTGAAGTCTTTCAAATGATTTATTTGATCCGTATTCCGAAAGAGATGATATTAAAGAAGAAAGTAAAATTGATATAAGCATACCCAAAGTTTCATACCAATTTTGATCTTTAAAAAGTAAAACAAAACGGATAGCAAGAGCAATCAACATTATTTTAATTATTGGATCTCCTAAAGATTCAATTATCAGATTTAATAACTTATTTTGTTTTTTTACACTTATGTTATTAGATCCATATTTTTTTCTTGATACAACTACTTCTTCATCTGTTAAACCATTCATTTTCTTCACCTATAAATTTATATGTTGAAAAGTTTGAGTTTATGAACTATGGAATCTTTAAGGTTTGTCCAATTGATAAAGTATTGCTTGTTAAATTATTAAGCTTCTTTAACTCATCTACTGTCGTATTATATTTTTTAGCAATCGAATATAAAGTATCTCCTTTATTAACCGTTATTTTATTAACTTCATCTATTATCAAAAGTTCCCCAACAGTTATCATATTGCTTGTTTTATTGTTAATACTCTTTAGTTTATCAACACTGATACCATACTTTTTAGCAATAGAATATAATGTATCTCCACTTTTTACTTTATAATAAACTGGAGATTCTGCCTTATTTTTTTCTTCTTCAGTTGGAATGATTAAAGACATACCTATTTGTAAAGTATTGCTTGTAATATTGTTGGCTTTTTTTATTTTATCAACTGTTGTTCCATATTTTTTGGCAATAGAATATAACGTATCTCCACTTTTTACTTTATATAAAGATGTAGCTGAGGCACCAATATAGTCTAAAATAGCGTCTGCTACCATTGTTGCAAACTGATCAATATTGTTTTTTATAATATTGGCATCACTCGAATTATCAACGTATCCATATCTAATAATAACCGTTTCATATCCAGGAGTTTCACGCGTTAAATAAAAATAATCTTTAGTTGTATCAACTGAATAACGATACTGATAATACTTAGTATCATTCAAAGTCTCAAGTTTGCTACTAATAAGTTTTGGCAAAGTATCTTTTTTACTTAAAGGGTAAATAATTTCTATACCACTAGATCCACCAGAATTTAATGTATTAGATATTAAAATAACATTATCTTTATTAGGATATTTGCTCTTTAAATCTTTTATTCTATCATCGTATGATATAGTTGTATCCCCATTTCTAAGTAAATAAGTATCGACTCCTCTACTCTTTAAAATATCATAAATTTTTTTTGATATTTCAAGAGAAACATTTTTTTCAACTAAACCATTTCCTTTTGTTCCAAAATCTGCACCACCACCACTTGCATTAATAACAACGCTTTTCATTTTTATCACCACTATAACTTTATTAGAGAAAAAAATATTTATTACAAAGCATCTTAAAAGAACAAATAAAACCAGGAAAAATCCCGGTTTACTTTTTTAATAAATCTGCTAAATACAGTTCATCCTTGCTATGTTGTTTTCTATAATTTTTATATTTTTATTAAAAACGTTTTCCCCTTCATTATATCTCCTACTAATATCTTTACCAATCGATAAACGTTTTTCTTTAATCAAATTAAAGTTTATAATTCTTCATTATTTCTTTTATTAAAAACAAAAAAAATTCCAGATATTCTGGAAATCTTTTTATGCATTTTTATTTAATGCTTCATACACTTGAACGCTCATTTTAACAGTAGCACCAACAATTGGATTATTACCCATTCCAATAAATCCCATCATTTCTACGTGTGCTGGAACAGAAGACGAACCAGCAAATTGAGCATCTGAATGCATTCTACCCATGGTATCAGTTAAACCATAACTTGCAGGACCTGCTGCCATGTTATCTGGATGTAATGTTCTTCCAGTTCCTCCACCAGAGGCTACCGAAAAATATGGCAATCCATTTTCAACACGATGTTTTTTATAAATACCCGCTACTGGATGTTGAAATCTTGTTGGGTTTGTTGAGTTTCCTGTTATAGAGATATCAACATTTTCATGCATCATTATAGCAACACCTTCTCTAACATCATAAGCTCCATAACAACGTACTTCACTACGAACTCCATTACTATAAGATTTCTCATTAACAACTTCTAACTTATTATGTTCATAATCAAATTTTGTTTCAACATAAGTAAAACCATTAACTCTAGATATTATTTTAGCTGCATCTTTTCCTAAACCATTTAGAATTACTTTTAATGGAGTTTTTCTAACCTTATTAGCTGATGCAACTATTCCAATTGCACCTTCTGCTGCAGCAAATGATTCATGTCCTGCTAAGAATGCAAATACTTTTGTATCTTCACTTAAAAGCATACTTGCAAGTTTGCCATGACCGGCTCCAATATGTCTTTCTTCAGAAACACTTCCATCTATACAAAAACTTTCTAATCCTTTGCCTATTAAAATAGCTGCTTCGCTTGCACTTTTAACACCACTTTTTAAAGCAATTGCACATCCAACAACATAAGCATAAACAGCATCATCAAAAGCAATATTTTGAACTTCTTTAACACTTACCTCTGGAAATATATTGTAACTTTTGCATATATCTTTTGCTTCATCTAAATCTTTTATTCCATATTCATTTAAAAGCTTTGTAATCTTTTCTATACGATTATTATAATATTCAAACAATTCCATAAATTATTCCTTTCTTGGGTCAATTTTTTTAGAAGCCTCTTCAAATCTACCATAAGTACCAGTTGATTGATTAATAGCTTTCACTGGATCAATTCCTGTCTTTAAAAGTTCTAGCATTTTACCAGTATTTATATATTTATAACCGATTATCTTATTTTCTTCATCTAAACCCAAAGATAAGATATAGCCATCCGTTAAATTCAAATATCTAACTCCCTTTTCTTTAGTAGAATAAACAGATCCAAGTTGACTTTGTTTAAACTTACCTAAATCTTCCATACAAGAACCAATACTAAGTCCTCCTTTAGAAAAAGCTGATTGACTTCTTCCATAAACAATTTGTAAGAAAAGTTCTCGCATTGCTGTATTGATTGCATCACAAACTAAATCCGTATTTAATGCTTCAATTAAAGTTTTTCCAGGTAGGATTTCTCCAGCCATTGCTGCCGAATGAGTCATACCAGAACAACCTACAGTTTCTACTAAAGCTTCTTCTATAATTCCATTTTTAATATTTAAAGTAAGTTTACACGCTCCTTGTTGAGGTGCACACCAACCCACTGCGTGAGTAAGTCCTGATATATCACTCTGTTCTTTAGCACTTACATAAATTCCATCTTCAGGAATTGGTGATGGTCCTCCTACGGCATCACTTCCAATTGGACACATATTTTTTACTTCTTCTGTCATATATTCGCCTCTATTCTAATCATTATTATAACAAATTTACTTTTTCTTATAAATATACTTTACATAAAAAAAAGAAACTTAGTGTTTTTTGTTAAGCTTCCTTATATCATTATTACATGCTATTTTCTTTAACTTTGCTGCTTCAATAAAAGAAACAAAAATATTATTCATATTCTTATCCCTCTTATATAAGCTTTCGGGATGAAATCTCACACCTATATAAAAGCTCTTATCGTGATCCTCAACTACATCAGCATATCCATCATCACAAAAACCAGCAACATTCAAATTTGGGCAAGTTTTTACCCTATTCTTATGTCTTGAATTAACTATCATCTCAGTTGTTTTAACTATATTATAAAATTTTGAGGATGAATCAATATAACACTTATGAACATAATCAGCTTCCATTTGAAAATGCTTGCTGACATCATCTACCCTGCAAATAGAACCACCTAATGCTCTTACTATTTGATTTTGTCCAGCACATATACCCAAGATAGGAATATCTTCATGATAACAATACCTAGCAATAAACTCTTCACCTATTTCATTGGCAGTTCCACCTTGCAAAATAATTCCATCGCATAACTTAATTTGAGCAATAATATATTCTTTTAAAAGATCATCATAACTACACTCTTCTGTTTTTTTCACAAGATTAATTTCTTCATCCGGGAGAATAATTCCAATCGCAATACCACCATTATCAAAAACAGCTTGCTTTACTTCATCTCTAATTCTAGAATACGGTCTAAGTTCATCTAAATCACTTTTTTTATGTTTACAAACTATACCTATTATAGGTTTATCCATAAAATCACCTCATGCACAATAAGGAAATTATAGCATACAACCAAAGAAAAAGATATGTTTCCATATCTTAACTATTATACTTATCTTTTTCACTATTTAAACACATAATATTTGAAAGTTCATTTATTTTTCTATTTTCTTCCTCTAAACTATTACCCAAATGTTCAAAATAGTTTTCTTTAATAACTTTATTACTTATATTTACTTTAGTAGTAATTTCATTGTTGATTTGATTTAACTCTTCAGTTGTATAAGTCTTATCTGTATAATACTTTATCTTATTCTTTTTAGCATTATAATAACCTATTTCATTCTTCCATGATCCATCAGCAAATACAGTTAAACTCTTAGCATCACTGCTGAAAATATCAGTACCTAAATAAAATCTAGGATCATAATCTAAATCGAATAAATTAGCAATTGTTGGTAAAATATTTAAATAGAAAGTATATTCACTGAATTTCTTTGGTTCAATTGTAGAATTATATATTACAAATGGAACTTGTTCAGCATTCATATCTTCATTTGTATCGTAATCCAATACTTCATTTAAATGATCTTTACTAATTCCATAAGGATAATGATCTCCATATAAAACTATAACAGTATCGTCTAGGATTCCACGACTTTTTAATCCTTCAAGAAGAATACCTAAACCATTATCAAGTATTTTTAATTTAGACATATATCTTCTTACATCACTTGAATACCCAGTTCCATCCGTCATGCTATAGTATTTATCACCTTGAATTGAACTGCTGCTATATGGTTGATGAGAAGAAACTGTAGTAAGCCATGTCATAAAATGTTCATTATTGCTTGTCTTTTTATCAATTATTTTTAAAATCGCTTCCATAAATTCATCATCATTTGCCCAGTTAATATATTCATTTGAATATTTAATTCCAAGTTTTTGAACACCATAGTATTCTCCACTACCCATATTCTTATGAATTGTACTTCTTGGATAATATGCTTCCGTATAATCATGACTTGAGAAAGTTACATAATTTTGTCTATTGAACAAATTAAATATACTTTCATAATAAGTATTTGCTTTATACTTACTTGCAGTACATGTATTATATATTGAATATAACGAAGTCATTCCACTAAATTCATTATTCATAGTTGCACATGAATTTCTTGGACTATAGTTATTCTCCCAAGACCAACCTTCAGTATATAACTTATAGAAGTTTGGATAATATTCAGGATTAATAAATATATCATTTGCCGATTCCATCATAATAACTATTAAATTCTTATCTTTAAACATACCCGTATAATCATTCTTATCTGTTATAGTTTGATTAATAAAATAGTTACTTAATGCTTTATATTCTGAATTATCTTCATTTTTGATAACAGAGTTAAATGCTGTATCATCAATCACTCTTGTTTTATCAGTTATTTCTTTATCATCATTTTTATCATTTACATAATCTTCTACTATTGTAACAGGATGAATAATTGCTTTTATATCCAAAATACCAAATCCTGTTGTACCAAATTGTTCAATTGTTAAACTTGGATTAGATGCTGTTAAAAACAAATTCATATTTGATGTAGTTTGAAGTTTATTTTGAAAAGTATCATAATATATGGTTACAAAAAATAAATTACCAGATAAAAGTAAAATGACAATCGTATCAGCAATTTGCTTTTTTAAACTAAATTTATAATCTTCTTTATCCACTCTGCTAAATTACCATTGCTTTTGTATTTTTCCAATAACGAAATTTTTGATAAATATGTTTTTTCATATAATAATTTTTCGTCACTATCTTGGTTAATGTCTATTAAGGTATACTTTCCAAATGGTTCTTCATATCCTTCTAATTTTTCTTGTATTCTTTCAATTTCATCTGCTATATTCCAAACATCTCTCCCTGTATACAATACAATTGGAATAACTAATGGTATCTTAAAATTTTTTTTCCTTTTTTCTTAATATCAATTGCTCCTTGCAAAAGTTCTACTTTGTATTCCACCAATCTCCATGGCATTGTTGCATCTTTTTTGGTTTGGTGTTCTAACAAGAAAAATACATTTCTCCCTTTTATTTTGTAAATGATATCTGCAGTCCTATTGCTTAATTCTTGTGTTACAAAACTTCTGTTATACTTTTCTAATTCTTCCTCATTTAATTTTAAATTTAATTTTTCATTAATAAATTGAACTGCCTCAAATTTTACATCAAACATTTTTCTATATATTTTGTCATCTGCATTGTTAATTTTTCTGTTTTTGTTTTCTAATGTAAACTTTTCTTTATTGCTTCTATTATACTTCACAATTTTATTGTTGTCAATATTAACTTTACAGTTTTTGTTATTTATTATAAGCCTTACCTCCTTGATTATTAATTTTTTTGATTTTTTAAACGATTTAATTTTTTCGAAAAAATTCTTGGAATTAATTTTATATGTACTACCTAAGATGTAAAAATAACTTTAGTTGTATGCCAAAAAGCATGTCTACATAATAACACGACATGCTCTAAAAGTCAAGAAAAACATTTCGACAAAAAAAGACAAAAAAGTTTGAAAAAAAGTGTTGACAAACGAGGCGAT
>ERZ780148.1773-NODE-1773-length-13886-cov-2.812523_pt1 | contig 13886 bp, 15 predicted proteins | sample MGYA00510984_ERZ780148 | MGnify/ENA primary metagenome ERZ780148 (study PRJEB29588, sample SAMEA2160902) | human gut metagenome | biome: human gut; feature: human-associated habitat; material: faeces | place: Denmark | collected 2008/2010 ...
TTGACGCAAATCAGATAACCCCGAACGACTATGTTCCAAATGCTTTGCAAATGGATAGAACGAAAAACAGAATCCTTGAGCTTTTTAACACTAATGTGAAAATTATCACATCAACAGCGAACGAAGATGAAGAAAATGCTTACTTCGATGCGGTGATATCGCCTAAAATCATTCAGCTTAAAAACGAGCTGACACGGAAACTATTCACTCGCCGCCAGCGCAGTTGTGGAAATTACATAGCAGTCGGTTCGTTCAATCTACAATCTGCCAGCCTTAAAACAAAACTGAATTTCGCCGGAATGGTAGACCGTGGAGCAATGCTCCCGAACGAATGGCGAGAATCACTTGGTCTTGCTCCTGTTCCGGGCGGTGATACTCCGCTCAGAAGATTAGACACGGTTACGGTTGACGAAGGAGGTGAAAATGATGCCGAAAACAATTGACATTAAAGGCCCTATCATTACGAATGATGATAAGTGGATTTACGACTGGTTTGGAGTAGCCTCCTGTTGTCCAGCCGACATTCGGTCACAGCTTGACGAAGTGGCGGATGATGAGGGCGTGCAGGTTGTTATAAATTCATCAGGTGGTGACATCTTTGCCGCCTCCGAAATTTACGATATGCTCGCCGAAAGCAAGGCTACAATCAAGGTCATTTTGCCCGCCTCTGCCGCTTCATACATCGCTTGTGCGTGCACATCTGAAATTGTGCCGACAGGTATGCTTATGATTCATAATGTTTCAAGCTATGCCATAGGGGATTACAATGACATGGCGCATGAATCAGGCGTGTTACTCAAAGCAAGCAAAGCCATTGCAACAGCGTACAGGCTAAAAACCGGTATGAGTGAGGATGAACTTATCGGACTTATGGATAACGAAACTTGGCTTACTGCCGATGAGGCGGTTGAAAAAGGTTTTGTTGACAAGGTCACGGAATACGCCGAAAAGCCAAAAGAGGTTAAACTTGCGGCAAGCCTTAACGGCCTTATCCCTGATACAATTATCAAACAGATGAGGGATGAAAAAACACAGCTTACAGCAAAACTTGAATTGCTCAAACGAAAGGAAGTTGAAGAAGGATGAACAAACAGGAATATCTCGACAAGAGAAATGCTCTTTATGACAAGGCAAAAAAGCTCATTGCAGAAAATAAGCTCGCCGAGGCGAAAGAGATTACACAGCAGATTGACAAGCTCGACAACGACTTTGAAAATTCTGCCGTAGACAAAGCAAACAAAAATGCAGAGGAGGGAATCAAAATGCCTGCACCATTTGACAATCACAAGACAAACATCGACCTTACAGATGAGGGCGAACAGGTAACAGATATGTACGCAACACTTGAATACAGAAAAGCTTTTGCTAACTATATTCAGAACGGCGTACCCGTGCCACAGAAGTTTATGAATGTGGCATCACAGACCACATCAAGCTCTGCGGCGGCTATCGTGCCGACCACAATGTATCAGCGTTTGATTGTTGAACTTGAAAAAATCGGCGAAATTTACGCAAGAGTGTTCAAGACGGCTTATCCGACAGCACTCCTTATCCCTACACAGAACATCCGCCCGACAGCAAGCTGGGTTGATGAGGAAAAGGGTTCAGACCAGCAGCAGGTAACTACTGACAAGGTTGTCTTTGCCGGCTATAAGCTTGAATGCAAGGTTGCGTTCTCGCTCTTTATGACAAAGACTGCGCTTGATACTTTTGAATCACAGTTTATCGACCAGATCAAGACCGCAGTTGTTAAGGCTTGTGAAATGGCGATCGTTAAGGGTTCGGGTTCAGGTTCGCCAACAGGCATTCTTTCATGCACTCCGCCTGACGGTCAGACAATCGAGATTGCAAAAACCGGCAAGCTTACATATTCAACACTTTGCTCTGCTGAGGCGGCTCTTCCTGCTGCATACGATGACGCTGTATGGCTGATGACAAAGAAGTCATTCTTCGCGTTTATGGGTATCACAGACAGCAACGGTCAGCCTGTCGCTCGTATGTCCGAAGGACTTAACGGCAAGCCGTCACTCTCACTTTTCGGTCGTGCTGTTATCCCAACAGACGGCTATATGGATTCGTACGCTGACACGGTTTCAGCTGACATAACCTTTGCAATGATGTTCAATCTTAATGATTACATCTTCAACGAGGTAATGGGTTTAAGTGTCAAGAAGTACGAAGAGGACGACACCGATAACACAGTCCTTAAAGCCGTAATGCTTGCAGACGGTAAGGTCGTGGATACTCACAGCCTCGTCAAGCTCGTAAAGAAGAGCGCTTAAAAGAGGTTTGAATTATGGCAGTATCTAATGAAATTGAAGCTGTAAAGGTTTCGCTCCGTATCAATACGGTGCTGTTTGACGATGAAATATCTGCCCTCATTGATTCTGCCAAAAGTGACATGGCAGGTGCAGGAGTTGATGTCAACGACAAAAACTCAACTGCACTTGTTATGCAGGCAATCAAATTCTATTGCCGTGCTTATTTTTCGGTTACCGCCGACAGCGAATGGGCACGGCATTACGAAGAATTGCGCGATGCAATGGCTGCGAGAGGAGCGCAAACATAATGAATGCAGATACTCTTGTTAAACTTGTTGAAAAGTCAGGGCAAACAACCAATGACATCGGCGAAATTGTGTATCAGGAAAAGCTCCGAACGATTTATGCACAACGCAAATATGTTCGACAATCTGAATTTTTTCAGGCACAGGCGAACGGGTTGAAACCCGAATGTATGCTTGAAGTCAACTCGTTTGAGTACCACAACGAAGAATTTTGTTATCTCGAAAATAAGAGGTTTAAGATTTATCGTGCGTATGAGATTAAAGGCACAGAGCGTACGGAGCTGTATTTAACGGATGTGGTAGGTGAGAATAATGTCTTTGCCTAAAGCAGTTAAAATCACAAAAAACGGCGTTGAGATAATCAGCAATGTTGACCGCATTCAGTACACACTCAAAGAGCTTGAACGAGCCGCTCTGCGTGATGTTGGCAAGTTGGTATGTAAACGGTCACGACAAAAAATAAAACGCAGGACGGGACGCTTGGCGAAAAATACACAGTATTGGGTACGCTCAAAGCAAAAAATTCCTGACTTGCAGGTAGGATTTAAGCCGGGCGGATTTTACGGCTTGTATCAAGAAATCGGTACAAGCAAAGCTCCAAAAATCGGAGCATTGAGCGATGCCGCCGAAAGCCATATCAAGGACATCATAAAAATTGAACAACAGTACCTCAGTGCCGTAGGTACAGAAGAGGCAGAACGCAAATTGAACGAGGGGGAATACAGCGGTGAATAGCATTAAGAATTTTTTGAGTGCGGTTTTATCGCAGTATGCCCCTTCATTTTTTATGATTGGTGACGGGTTCCCGAGGCTTGTTTATGAGATTAAACAGCTTTACACCGATGAGCCGTACAAGAAATATCTTGTTACGCTTAATCTGTATGATAGGTTCACCACCGAGAAAATCGACAATATTGTGGATGAAATCTATTCGGATGTTGCGAGGGCAACCTATACACAAGGTGAACGGCATTACAAATTCTACAATAACAGCGATAGGCAGTATGTCGCTGAATCCGATAAAACAATAAACAGAATAATGGCAACCCTTGAATTGAGGGTTTACGAAAGAGAGGAAGATTGAAATGGCAACAGTTAAGCCACGAAAAATTAAGCCATATAGCGGCTATTCGGCGAAAACCGCCGACAGAATGCTCCTTGATGCAGGTGCGTTCTTTGTGAATTACGACCCTGCTACAGACACATACGCAAGCGCGAAAAAAGCAGGCAAGTGCCTGGGTGTAACGATTAAAGGCGGTGAATATTCGGCAAAGCCGACACTCAGACGGCTTGAATTTGACGGCGTAAAGACAAGAACCAAAGGTGACACAGTAGTTGACGGTTGGGAGGTTTATATAAAAGCAACGCTTGCCGAGATGACTACTCAGAACTTCATTTACGGTCTGGGAGTTGCTGATAAAAGCACAGACGAAAAGGTTGTAGGCTACGATGTAATTACAGGTAGAGATGTAATCCTCGACAGTGATTACATTGAGAACATCACTTGGGTAGGTTGTTTGCTTGGTGAAACAAAGCCCTGCATTATTCAGATTTTCAACGGTTTCAATGAAAACGGTCTGACCCTTGCGATTGCCGATAAGGACAACGGCAAGATAGAGGCTCAGTTTTATGGTAACCTTTCACCTGAGGTTTATGACAGTGAGGATGGAATAAAACCGCCGTTTAAAATCTTCAGACCGACAGAAACAACGGAGGAATAATTATGAGAAAGTTAAACATTAAAGACGCATTCACGCTTGCTCGCATTATCAAAAAAGCAGACATCAAAGAGGAAATTGCAGACTTTGCAAATCGCATTGCTGTCAAAAATAGCAACAAAGATGAAACGGTCAACACCGAAGCAGTCGGTCTTGAATTTGTGATTACTCTGTTAACTTCTTTGGCAACCAAAGAAACAGAACAGGAATTTTATTCAATGCTTGCCGACATCAGAGGCGACATTACTGCCGATGAGGTGAGTAAATTAAGTATCCCAGAAGTCCTTGACAATGTGAAGATAATTATCAGGGAGAATGACATAAAAAGTTTTTTTACCTCGCTCTCAGCCTTGAAGTAAGAACATATGGAATGCTTATGCAGTATTGTTGCGGTAATACTGCCGTACTGCATGAGCTGTCTTTTTCCGAGGCTGTCGAGATTATCAAAAATGCGATTAATGACCGTGAGGACGAAATGCTTTACAAGGCATATATGCTCACGATGACAGGCAGATTTACAGGCGTGTCATATGTCGATTTTGTAAACAAGGTTAAAAATCAAATGCAGACAGGCGCGGAAGAAACTGTAAACGTCGAAGCTGTCGAAAGCAAGATTGCAGATTATCTTGATAACTACAAATGGGAGGAGGTGTAGCTAATGGCTGTTGAAATCTTTAAGCTGTTTGGCTCTATTTTCGTCAACAATGATGAAGCAAACAAATCCATTTCAGAGACCGAGAAAAAAGGTAAAGGTGTTGCCGCAACCTTAGGTAATGGTATCAAAACCGCAGGCAAATGGGGAGCGGCAATGGTCGGAGGTGCGGCGGCAGGCGTAGGAGCATTGTCCACTGTCGCAGAGAGCACCCGAGAATACCGAACAGAAATGGGTAAACTCGACACAGCTTTCACCACCAACAAATTCTCAGCGGCAGACGCAAAGCAAACATATTCCGACCTCTATGCCGTAGTAGGTGACAGCGGACAAGCGACAGAAGCCGCAAACCACCTTTCTTTGCTTTGCAATTCTACCAAAGATTTGCAATCTTGGACAGAAATCTGCACAGGTGTTTACGGTCAGTTTGGCGATTCACTTCCGATTGAAGGCTTAACTGAGGCGGCGAACGAAACAGCGAAAGTCGGACAGGTAACAGGTCCGCTTGCTGATGCTCTTAACTGGATGGGTGTGTCTGAGGATGCTTTTAATGAAAAACTTGCAAAATGCTCCTCGGAGCAAGAGCGACAGCAGTTAATCACATCAACCCTCACAAGCTTGTATTCGGATGCCTCTGCTCAGTACAAGAAAACAAACGGCGATGTAATGGAATCTAACAGGGCACACCAGCAACTATCTGACACTATGGCTCAGATTGGTGCTATCGCCGAGCCTGTCCTTAACTCTCTTATCGGTCTTGGCGGTAAACTCCTCGAACAGCTCTCACCATTGATTGAGATCGTGGCAAACAACCTTGCCCCCGTTTTAATCAACATCTGCGAAGAGGTTGCCCCGATAATTGTATCGATGCTTGAACAGATTATGCCATTGATTGAGGAGTTACTGCCGTTTATTGCTCAGCTTATGGAGCAGTTAGCTCCTATCATTGTTCAGATTGTTGAACAGCTTTTTCCACCTTTACTGCAAATCATTCAGGACTTGCTTCCGTATTTTATGCAGATAATAACGGCGATTATGCCATTGTTTGGTACTCTTGTAGAGCTTTTAACGCCCGTTATCGAAATGTTTATTCAGCTTGCCAGCGTGTTGCTCAACGGCTTATTAGCGGCACTCACTCCGATTATTGAGGATTTAGCTACATTCCTTAATGACCTTTTAACACCTCTTATTCCGATTATAAGCGAATTATGTAACACGATTGTCGGCACTTTACAGCCTGTTTTTGAACAGCTATCGCCTGTTATATCACTGGTTTTTGACGCTCTTCGTCCTGTTTTAGACTTACTCGGCGAAATGCTTGAAACACTTATTCCTGCACTTGTTCCGGTGATTGAATGGTTGGCGCAAATCTTTTCGGAGGTTTTAGGCGGTGCAATTAAAGGAGTCAAAAAAATTCTTGAACCGCTTTCGGGGATTTTTAATGGAATCGTAGATTTCGTAAAAGGTGTGTTCTCAGGCAATTGGGAACAAGCGTGGAACGGTGTTGTTAATATTTTTAAAAATGTATTCAACCTTTTGCCTACATTCGTTGAGAATGTAATCAACGGCATTATTTGGATTATTAACAAGCTCTTAGAGGGCGTAAACTGGGCGACATCAATGATTGGCTGGGAGATTGACCCGATTCCCGAAGTTACATTGCCACGATTCAGGGCAGGCATTGACTATGTTCCCCACGATAAATATGCCGCCTATCTTGATGCAGGCGAGGCAGTTCTCACAGCGCAAGAGGCGGAAGAATATCGCCAGTCTAAGCGTGAAGGCAGAGGCTCAGTTTTTGAAAACGATTCCACTAATATCATTAACAACATCAGTATCAATATTCCCTCTGTTGCGATTAATAACGATATGGACATTGACAGCTTGGTTGATGATATCAGCAACAGGCTTGCCGATGAAATAACAAGGAGGCAGAGAGCATATGCATAACTTTTATTTTGCAGACAAATGGCTGTCTTATTTTTGTGGCAGATTCGTACAAGCTCCACAGCACGAAATTTCCAAAAGGGATATTTCAGCAATTGAAATCCCATACAAGGACGGCGACATTCTCCTCGATAATGGCAGGTGGCAGAATGTGGAGTTTGAAAGAGAAATTTGTTTTCTGCCGTATTTGTCTGAGATGTCCGCACATCACCTTGCTAAGGCTGTTACTGAATGGCTGACCTTAAATCGGGGATATCAGAAGTACAAAGACACTTATAATCCCGGTTATTTTACTAAGGCTTACATATCAAATATTGATAGCATTGTACGAGAGTTGCCCTCGTTGCTTACAACCAAAATCAAATTCAATCGTGTTCCTTGGTGGTACTCAGAGATTGGTGCTAAACCTATTGAATTAGAGGTTAATAAGGCGGTGAATTTGCGTAATCCCGAAAAATACATAAGCTTGCCGACCATTAAGATTACCAACACAAATACAAGCAGTAGCAGTAACGCTAAGGCTAATTTAACTATTAACGGAACAAAATATATTTTGTCTTGCGTTGCGGGTTATGACTACGCTCTGCTTGACGGTGAATCAATGCAGTATAGAGCGTATAAATCTGACGGTACATCGAAATTTATCAACGACACATTACCGCCTGAATTTTCCACCGGAAATAATCAGGTTACGGTTACAGCTGTCAGCAATGCCGAGATTAGCATTACCCCGAATTGGAGGCGTTTGTAAATGTTCTATCCCTTGCTTTATAAATTGCAAAACACAACCCACATCTTGAACCAAAGTGCAATGTTAAAAATCGGTATGATGACCGAGATTATAAGCGGAAAAGTTACCGAAGAACGCAACGGCGACTATTTGCTTGAAATTGAGCTTTTGGTGACAGATGACTGCGCCGATTTGCTTGATACACAACTCTTCGTTAAAGCAAAACCAAATCCGACAGACGAACCGCAATTCTTTGAAATCTATAATTTGCAGTACAAAGATAAAAAATCCGTTGTAATCAAAGCAAAGCATATCAAGCATAATTTGTACAATAATTTTTTGGTTGAAGTACAAAATCAGACAGACATAATGTGCACACCTGCGGAATGGTGGTATCGCCTTTGCACGGGGCAAGAGGAGGGCTTACAAACGCAAATGACCTTGTGGGCGCACCACTTTAAATTTACATCCGATATCACCGCAAAATCCTCTATGACGCTCGGTTTTGTTACTCCGTGTACTCTCGGAGATTTTATGGGTGGTGCAGACGGTTCACTCGTTGATGTTTTCGGAGGCGAGTATAAATATGACAATTTCAATGTGTCTCTTTTAAAAAACCGTGGAACAACTACTAAATATCATTTAAAGTGGGGGAAAAATCTGAGCAGTTTAACGCAAACACTTGATTCGGACGATATTTGCTCGCATGTGGCGGCATATGCGACTTGCTATGATACCTATGCAAAGCGCAATGTTGTGCTTTGCTCACAGCCACAGGAACTTAAAAGCCACAAATCAAAGTTAATTAAGGTTAAAGCTGTTGATGTAACAAACGGTGGTTCAGTGGATATTGGTAATGCGACGGGCTACTGGAATTTTAATGCGCAGACGGGCGAAAACAAAGACCTGCTGATTCAGAAACTTAACATACAGGCTCAGGTGTTAAGGGGGCAGCTTGCAAGTACCAATGGAGCACCTACGCTTAATGTCAAGGTTGATTATCCCACAACGCTTGATGAGATGTTGGATTTGCATTTGTGCGATACAGTTTACATAGACACGGCTAATGACAGTTTGCAGGCAAAAATCATAAAAACAGATTATGATATTGTGCTTGAACGATGGAACAGCCTCGAACTCGGCACACCAAAATCAAAATTATCTGATTATATAGTAAAATGAGGTGAATAAAATTGAACATTAACCATACGAAAATGACGCTCGAAATTAACAGCTGTAAAAACTACGAAATTTTAGAGGTCAGACAGGGTGACAAAGGTTCACGCATTATTGATTTTGCGTTCACCGTCAACGGCGAAGCTGTTAACCTTACCGCTACAATGTCAGCAAAAGTCAATGCTACGGTTGACGATGTAATCGTTGCGGACAGTGTAGCCGCTGTCGTTGACACAGAAAATAATGTAGTCACAGTTACGCTTACAGACACAATGCTCGCATTATCAGGCATTTGTAAAATGGACATTGTGCTTACAGAAGGTGACGAAATTATAACCGCTGAAACCGTTTGTTTGCGTGTAGGAAAAAGTGTAATCAATGACGACAGCAAAGCCTTTCCGGGTGCAAGCTCTATTGCGGAAATCACAAAAGAAGTCGAAACCGCAAGGGGAAGCTCCTCAAGCCTCAACGCAAGACTTAACGGGATTGATTCGTCTGTGTCTAATAAAGCTGAAAAAAGCACGGTCAGCCAGTTATCGGCACGAATGCAGACGGCAGAGAAAGCCCTTACAGGCAAGGCAAACGCAACGGATGTCAACAACGCTCTCAAAAGCAAAGAGGATAGTGCGAACAAGGTAAGCTCCAAAACGGACATCACAGACAGCAACACTAATTATCCGAGTATTGAATATCTCAACGAGTATTATTACGATGCAAACGAACTCTACTCGGCAGAAGAAACGAACGAACTTCTTGGCAACAAAGCCAATGTAAATTCTGTTTATTCTAAGGTTGAAACCGATGATTCGCTCGGCAAAAAAGCCGACAAGGCAGATGTTGACGATGTCAAGGCATACATAGGTTACACAGACAGCGATATTCTTGGATTGCAGGTGGATTTTGAAAACAAGACATTCAAGCGTCTCGCAGGTGCAGTTGGACTGTCGGCAAACTCAGACTTTGATAAATTTACAATGTACGGCGGCAGAAGAAGATGTAATGTTTTGGACGACGGAACAATCACAGCGTACTACGGCGACGAAGGTTACACAGAGGACGGTTCAAATGGGCAAGTTATGGTTTTTCAGCCTAAATTCTTTTATAAAGTTGTTCCACTCAAATTAGAAAAAAACGCCGATTCAGACATCGGCTATCATCTACGAAAAGTGAACTATTATGTAAGCTCGAAACCAAAAACAGGCTTTAAGTTGCACCCTGCATTCTTTGATGAAAACGGCAATGCGATTAATTACATACTTTTCTCAGCCGATGAGGGAAGCATGTATGATGTATCTGCAAAAGCCTATGTCAATGACGGAACGAATACAGATACTGTGATTGAGGCCGGCGATTTATTATGCTCTGTTGCTAATGTTAAACCAATATCAGGATTGAAAAAACCTCTCAATAAAGTAAATCTTGAAACTATGGCACAAAACCGTGGTTCAGGCTGGCACCTCGAAACTATTCAGGCTGTTTCCGCTAATCAGCTTCTGATGATGATTGAGCTTGGTATGATGAACTCACAGACGGGCGTCGGTCAGGGTGTTGTGAACATCCCAAATAATTTATCATACAACTGTTCCAGCCTTACAGGCTCAACCGCTCCCATTGGCAATGGCACAGGTCAGGCGAAAGAAACCGTCAATGAAATCGGAGGCACTGAAACAGCTTATACAGAAAGCGGAAAAGTTTCCATTACATACAGGGGTGTTGAAAACCCGTGGGGCAATATCTGGAAATATATTCAGGGAATAAACATTTGGGGTGACGGCACAATGCTGGGTGGTCAACCTTATGTTGCTGACGATTTTAATTTTTCAGAAAGTAAAAAGACTGATAATTATAAACCGGTGGGGTTTACACTCCCAAATGAAAGCGGCTATATTTCTGCTTTAGGTTATGGCGGTGAGAATTATGATTGGTTGCTGATGCCTTCGGAAATTGGTAAAACAAATGCTTTAATTGGAACACTTTTCTTAGGAACAGCAGTTTCTTTGAATAATTCATTTATTTATATGATTTCAACAAGATTAAAAACTTTATTTAATTCATTTACAGCAGGAAATTTATATACTAAAGATAATTTAGAACTTATGGATCAAGTTATTCCACTTTCTTTATTATTGGCAATCGTGTTGCCTATTGTAAAATTCTTTGTAGTAATTTCTGTTGGAATGTTAGATTTCACAAATATAAGTTTATTTGGTTTTATATTCTTGTTTGTATCAATGATTTTAAAAATGTTGATAGAAAGTGGATATGATTTAAAGGTTCAATTAGAAAAGAAAAGTTTGGAACTAGCTAACTTAAAAGCTGATGAAACTGATAAAAGAATTGAAACTTTGAAAGAACAAATTAAACCCGAAAAAGTAAAAAAAGAAAAAACTGATGAAAAAGAAGATAAACCAAAAAAGAGAAGATACTATAATAAAAATAAGAAAACTGCTACAAAAACTAAGTAGTAGTTTTTAATGTAGAATAGAGGTAGTAAAAATGGAACAAATTTATGTTTTTGGTCATAAAAATCCAGACACAGATTCTGTATGTGGAGCAATTGCTTATGCATATTTAAAAAATAAATTAAATTTTAAAGCTATACCTAAGGTTTTAGGTTCACTTAATAAAGAAACTGAGTATGTTCTTAATTACTTTGGTGTTGAAAGACCTGCTTATTTAAATGATGTTAAAATCCAACTTAAAGATGTTAATTATCATAAGAACTTCATGTTAAATGAAAATAAACCTATAATAGATGCTTTTAATGTAATGAATGTTAATGCTATAACTGGTATTCCTTTAGTTGATGATAATAAAAAGTTTAAAGGTTATGTTTCTTTGAAAGAAGTAGCTGCTGATATGATTTACAATGAAAACTTGTTAGTTGATACAGATTTTAGTAATTTAATAAGTGTACTTGATTCTAATGAATACTTAGAATTTGATGAACATATAACTGGTTATGCTCATGCAGCTACATTTGATGATGAAACATTTATAAATAATATAGAATTAGATACAGAATCTATTTTGATAGTTGGAGATAGAGAAAGAATAATTAAATATGCAATTGAAAAAGGTGTTAAATTAATAATTTTAGTTAAAACTAAAAATATTCCTGATAAATTAAAAAAATTAGCAATTGAAAATAAGACCAATATCATTTGTAGTTCAAAGAGTTCGTTTAAAATAGCTCGTGTTTTATGTTTAGCTAATCCTATTAAAACTATAAAAAGAGGTCAAAAGACAGTATATTTTAATGAACTTGATTATTTAAGTTATTTTAAAGATGAAACTAATAAATTAAAACATACTAACTATCCAATTGTAAATAATAGAGGTGTATGTCTTGGAATGCTTAGAGCAATTGAAGCTCATGAGGTAAAGAGAAAAAAGGTTATTTTGGTTGATCATAATATGACTAGTCAATCAGTAGATGGTCTTTATGAATCTGAAATACTTGAAATAATTGATCATCATAATATTGGTGATATTAATACGGCTGCACCAATTAATTTTAGAAATATGGCAGTTGGATCAGTTAATACTATAATTTATTTAATGTATGTTGAAAATAATGTTAAGATTCCTTCTAGCATGGCTGGACTTATGTTAAGTGGAATAATATCAGATACACTTCTTTTACAAAGTCCAACAACTACTGAACTTGATAAAAGTGTTGCTAAAACTTTGGCATCTATAGCTAAAGTTGATTTGAATAAATATGGACTTGATATGTTGGAAAGTGGAGTAGATATAAAAGACTTAACTGCAAATGAAATTGTTTTCAAAGATATGAAAAATTATAAAATAAATGATAATTCTATTGCCATTGGTCAAGTATTTACAACTGATTATAAATTATTTAAAGATCGTGAAAGTGAATTAATTGAAGAATTAAATAGAGTAGCTGCAAATCAAGATTTAGTACTTTGTGCACTTTTTGTAACTAACTTCTTAACTAATGATTCAAATATTTTATACTCAGATAACTCTAAACGTATACTTGAACAAGCATATAATATTGAAGAATTAACTCAAGGAACTTTAGTTAAAAATGTTGTTTCAAGAAAGAAACAAATGGTACCTTGTATAATGGATGTTGTAGAACATTTATAATTTAAACTAAAGATATAGCTTATTTGGAGGCTTTATGAACTATAAGTTGTTAAACGATATAATAAATTATATTGAAAGTAATATTCAAGAAGATTTAGATTATAAAAAGATAGCTAGTAAGTTTGGGATGAATGAATTCATTATGCAGAGGGTTTTCAGTGTAATTATGGGAATAACTTTAAGCGACTATGTTAGAGAACGTCGTCTTTCAAAAGCATATGAAGAAATATTAAACATGGATAAAAGAATTATTGATATTGCTTTTGATTGTGGTTATGAATCCTCTATCGCGTTTTCAAGAGCCTTTAAAAAAACTTTTGGAATTTCTCCAAGTGATATTAGAAAAGAACAACCTCAAAAATATAAGATCTATCCAAAAGCTATCTTTGGTGAAAAAAGTTACTCAAATGAAATTATTGAATATAAAATTGATAGTTTTGACAAAGTTGAGTTATATGGATTACAAATTTCAGCTTTAACTGAAGAAGATTTAGATTATAAAATACGAGTTCTATATGAAGATATTAAAAATTCTGGTTTATATGAACAATTTAATGCAAATCAAAGATATGGCTACACTTATTTTAGTAATGGTGTTTATTATTATTTTGTTGGTAGCCCAGAAAAAAATGAAAAATTATTTAAATTAGTTATTCCTAAAAATGATTATGTTGTTTTTGAAGTTGGTAATTTAAAGCAAAAATCTATAAACCATGTCATTGAATTTGCTGAAAAAGTATTTAATGAATCTTGGTTTTCAAGTGATTTAAAAATATATCCTATTTTGGAAAAATATGTTCAAAATAATTGTTATGTATTCTTACCAATAATGTAAACTTATTTGATATTAAATAAGTTTTTTTTTATTTGTTTTTAACTGATATATTGTATTTGGTGGTATATTATGAAAAAATATTTTAAAGTTATTGATAATTTATGGAAAAGATTAATTTTTTTTATAGTTTTACTATTTATATA
>ERZ780148.1774-NODE-1774-length-13879-cov-31.297671_pt1 | contig 13879 bp, 8 predicted proteins | sample MGYA00510984_ERZ780148 | MGnify/ENA primary metagenome ERZ780148 (study PRJEB29588, sample SAMEA2160902) | human gut metagenome | biome: human gut; feature: human-associated habitat; material: faeces | place: Denmark | collected 2008/2010 ...
ACTCCTTCCGGAGCATATGATCAAGCGATTTGCTTGACTTACTTAATAATACGAGCGCCAGCGAAGAATCTGCTGCTATGGTGAGGAAAGCGGTAAGAAGATAACAGCTATTAGCTGTGAGCTGAAAGCTGTTAGCCGTTAGCTGTGAGCTGTCAGCTGTCAGCTAAAAGTGCTGAATGACTGCGGATGGTATAAGGCGTCATAGTGAGGGAAACGTTAAACGTCATCCTGAACGAACGTGAAGGATCTGTACCCGTGGTGAGGGAATCGGTAAGATGTCATGAGGATAATAGAGTCTTCACTCTGTGTCACTGTTTCGTTTCCCGTCTTTCCCACAAGGCATTTTTGCCACCGTTCAGAATGACGGCGGACGGCAAAGCGTCATAATGAGGGAAATGTTAATCGTCATCCGAAGCGAACGTGAAGGATCTGCTGCCGTGGTGAGGAAGCCGGTAAGACGTCATCCAAAGTGCCGGCGAAGAATCTGTCACCGTGGTGGGGAAGCCGGTAAGAAGATAAAAGCTATCAGCTGTGAGCTGTTAGCTATAAGCTAAATATTCTTTTACGGGTTGAATCATCTTGGCATGCGAGTATCCGTTTCGGCTTCGTTGGTCATCGGGCGCATAATAATAAGTGCACTGAATTGGCAAGAAAGGCGCCGGCTTGATTTGCCTCAAACTTTGCTTTCTAAAGAAGGGGAGTTTCTGAATAGGAAAGTACCGGTTGATTTGATCCATTACCGATGATATGTCTGAATTTGTGAAAAATTATTGGCACAACCCATATTGTATATATAAGGTATAAAAATAAAAACGTTTCTTCCTAATTGTATATCTGGGAAGGAACGCTTTTTGTGTTGTGAGGATATATTTTTGACGCTTTGGGTTTTGCGGGGGTGATTCTGTTTGAGGAAAGCTTATTGCCCGTGATTCTTCTATGATTACCTTCAGGTAGCACTATGTGAAGATTATGGTATAGAAAACCGAGACCCGCTTGGTTGGGGCAGAAGATAAATAATTGTACTGATAAAGTAAATGTATGAATACATAGGAAATGGATGTGGAAGTGCTATGTGTGTTTACGCCTGCCGGCTTGGATAAAATAAGCTGGTAATTCCGTTATTTTCCGAGAAAAGTGCGATACGGGATCTACTATGTTTTTTCGCTCAGTACAGCTTGGATGATTTGAGACAGCATGTCCTGTTTTTTCTCTGAGAGAGTATATTCCGTTCCATTGAAGAGAAATGTGCTGCTCAAGATGGATCTCAGATCCGGTAGTTCTTTTGTATTGTACGTACTTCTATCTTCCTGCAGGATATAATTCCGGGGCTTTCCTATCTGAGACAGTTCGTCAGTGGAAAGGTGCAGACCACTGCAGATTTTTACTATATTGTACATGGATCCGCCATCTACATTCTTCAGAATGGAATATAGAGTTCCATATGGCATATTGATCTTTGCGGCGAAATCTTTCAGTGTCCATCGTTGGAGGATCAGCTTTTTCAAATATTCCTCTTTTGTCATAATCGCCTCCTTACTGTTGATTTTACATAAATAATATCGAAATTTCAATGAATCAGGAGTGGGATGTGGATTTTTTAGTAATAAAAAGTTATAATGATATAATAATTTGAAATTTCAAATTAAAGGGAGAGAGGAACGTGTATAAAAATCTGATGGCAGAATTGGCAAAACAGGAGATGAGCCTTGAAGAACTGTCAAAAGAAATGGGGATCAAGCAGGAAATGCTGCTGTTGAAAATGGAAAACCGTCATGGAATTAATTTTAAGGAGGCTGTGAAGATTAAAATGATTCTAAAAACGGATATGCCGTTGGAGGAGCTTTTTTTTTGGGAGTCGATTTGAAATTTAGAATTATATGATTGGGCCATTTTGTATGTATGCTGTTACAGTATGTAACGACATACACATGACGGGAAATAAGGAAACTCTTTTATTAAAGTGGACTTGAACAGAAATATGGAGAATAAGGTAGCTTTTTAGGAATGCCTTGGAAATAATCGATCGCTCCGAAATTCATCTCCATTCTTAAGAAATATTGATATGAATCATATTCATAAAGGCATTTGGAATTAAAGTAAGGACAGCTGTACTGTTATTGCAAAAATTAAGAGCACAGCTGTTTACATTATATGAATGAAATGGCACTGAACCGGTAGATAAATATTCATCAGTGAAAAATCTTGTGTTTTTATAAAGGCTGGTAAATATGATGAGAAGTATAGAAGGAGGTGTAGGAGATCTGCCGGATCATATAAATAAATTTTTGATATAGCATTATATTTTTTGGGTATGTAGAGAGGAAGGGTTATATGAACAAAATTTACAAAGTCATTTGGAGCAAAGTGAAGAACAGTTATGTGGTAGTTCCAGAAATTGCCGCCAGCAGCAGCAAAAATAAGGGGAATAAAGCATATAAATCTGCGCTGGCTGCGGTTTTAACGGCGATGCTGGGCTTTGGCGGTTTTGTCGGCAGTGAGGCGGCTACAGTCAATGATGGGGATACATTGAACGGCAGTACCCATATCACCGTAACTAAGGATCCGGCAACCAAGACGATTACCATATCAACGACCGGGCTGGCCACGACGGGTGATTTGGCTACATTAAGTACGCAGGTGAATACCAACACCGGCAATATCAACAATAATGCTACCCATATCAGTACGAATGCTACCAATATCAGCACAAACGCCGGCAATATCAGCAATAATACATTAAAAATCAACACGCTCACAGCACTGACAAATAGCCTGGGACTTGATGCTGCAAAACCGGGGATTAAGTATTTCCGTGCCAATTCCACGGGGGCAGATGCTTCAGCTGTTGGCTCGGATGCTGTCGCGGTAGGGACGCAGGCCAGAGCCACCAAAGATAATGCGATGGCAATGGGGGTGGAGGCCAAAGCAGAAGCCGAAGATTCCGTGTCGGTAGGGCATGCTTCCAGAAACGTTTCTAATGCAGTAAATGGCGTGGCCATCGGCCATGGGGCAATTAACGGTGCTGTCAGCGGTATGACACCGGATGGAGACAGCACGGTCGTACTTGTCGGCGGCGGCAAGAATAGTGTGTCTGTCGGGAATAAAGCCAATGCCCGTGGTAATTCTTCTATTGCGTTGGGAGATGGAGCGGTTGTTCAAAATGATGGCGGCAATCGTATAGTTAATAACAACAGTATGGCGATTGGAACAGCGGCAAAGACGGTGTCTTCTAATAATGCGACAGCTATCGGGCACGGTGCTTTTGTTGCCAAAAACAGTCACAGTGCGATTGCTGTTGGCGAAAGTGCCCAGGCCGGTAAGGAAGCCGCAACGGCGATCGGCAAAGAAGCGGCTGCTAAAGGCAAAAACAGTCTGGCAGCCGGTACTTCTGCTGTGGCCGAAGGAGAAAATGCCGTATCTGTTGGTCAGGGAACGGAAGCAAAAGGAAAAAATGCGGTTGCTATTGGGAATGCCAGTCAGACAGCCGGTTCCAGTTCTGTTGCTGTCGGTGATGAGGCCGGCGCGGCAGCCGGCAGATCTGTGTCTGTCGGTATTGGTGCCGGTAAGGGCATGATTGGTGATGTATTGGGAACGAAGGGCTCGCATGTGTCTATTGGTGACGAAGCCGGACAAAATGTGGATGGACAGCATGATATTGCCATCGGCACCAAGGCGGGCGGAAATGTATCCAGCAATTATAATATTGCCATTGGTGTAGAGGCAGGGACGAATATAGGTACTGCCGGTAATCCTTCTATTGGGAAAAATGTATCCATTGGATATAATGCTAATAAGAATACTACCCTGGTGTCCCGCCTCCAGGCGACAGCAGTCGGCAGTGATACGAAAGCCGCTGATGACGCGTTGGCGCTTGGTTTTCATGCGCAGGCAGCAGGAAATGGATCCATAGCTGCCGGGTTTAATGCATTGGCGGAAGACGCGGCCAGCATGGCGCTGGGACAAGGGGCAAAGGCTTCCGGCGGGAACATTGCCATCGGTAATGGTTCGGAAGCCAGCGCGGCCATGATTAGCGGTACTGGTTATCTGACAGGGACTGCCGCTCCTTCCACAGGTGTTTCAGTTGGTACGGCGGCAGCATTGCGTCGTATTACGAATGTAGCGGATGGCGCGCAGGATCAGGATGCCGTTACAGTGGCACAGCTGAAGAAATCCATCGATGAAACGGTCCGGCAGGTGAATGCCAGTATTACCAGTACGACGACTACAGGAGTCTACTATGATACTGTAACTACCGGGCAGGGAGAAAGTATCACTTTAAAGAATACCAATAACAAAGGAACCGTAATTCACAATGTGGCTAAAGGTACATCGGGAACAGATGCGGTTAATGTTAATCAGTTGAACGAAACCGTGGATCAGGCAAAGACTCATTATTACTCTGTGAAGTCCACAAATGCGAATAATTACAATAATGACGGGGCTGCCGGCGAAGATTCTATGGCAGCAGGAGTTGGCGCCAAAGCGTTGAAAAAACGCAGCGCGGCCATTGGGAATAATGTGGAGGCACAGGGAGAAGGCAGCATCGCCCTGGGAACCGGCTATGAGGAAATAAATGGTGGTACACCTACCATTACGCAGACTGTGGCGGCTTCCGGTTATAAATACAATATGGCCATTGGTGCAGGAGCACAGTCGGAAGGGAATCATTCTATTGCCATGGGTACCCGTGCCGTCACCACCATAAAGAATGGCGGGACCAGTGTGGATAAGGCAGTGGCTATCGGTTATGCCGCCGGAGCCTCTGATGATAAAGCAGTAGCAATAGGCAGTGAAGCTAAGAGTAACAGCCGGAGCGCGGTAGCTTTGGGTGATCGGGCACATGCATTGGCGAATGATGCTTTGGCTATAGGTACAACGGCAAGTGCTACAGGAGAATCTTCCGGTGCAATCGGTACGGCCAACACTGTCAATGGAGCAGGGACATATGTCATCGGCGCACGGAACAGTGCCCCCACAACTCCGGTAGCAAGTAATGGTTCAAATATCACGGCGGTCAATTCCGGTGTGTTTGGAAATGAAAATACGTTGGACGGTGAGAATAACAGAGTAACCGGAAACAGTAACATCGTCAAAAAAGAAACGGCAACAGGGCTAACGGATATCATGCTGACAGGGAATAATAATACAGTCAGCGGCGATACGGATACAACGACGCAGGATGATGCCGGCAAGGTATCCGGTATCACGATTACCGGTTCAAAGAACACGGTAAAGGCAAAAAATAATACAAAGAATCTTACAGATGTCCAGATTGTCGGGAATAATAATACGATAGACACATCAAATAAAGCGCTTGATTTGTCCAATACCCAGATATTGGGCAGCAATGTGAATGCCACCATGGGGAATTCCGTATATCTGGGGAGCGGCTCCGCTTATGTGGCAGATGGCGCGTCCACCAAAGGCATGGCAGTTTATAACAGTGATGGCACTTATGCCTATGCAGGCGGCACACCGGCAGGTGTTGTCACGGTAGGAGCTAAAGGCAAGGAACGCCGTATTCAAAACGTGGCGGCCGGATTGGTTGCTCCGCAGAGTACGGATGCAGTCAATGGAAGCCAGCTCTATACCATGACCCGTCCGCTCCGTTTTGGCGGAGACAATTCCACTATCGGTGCGACAAGTGCGGCAGACGTCAATGTGGTTAAACGGGGATCTGACCAGGTGATGTCCATCTTGGGCGGTGCTGACGGCAGCAAACTGAGTGATAACAATATCGGCGTGGTAGCCGATGCGGCGAATAACAAGTTCAACGTCAAACTTGCCAAAGAGCTGAAAGATCTGACCAGTGTGACGACAAAAGATGCGGCAGGAAATACGACAGTAACCAACGGAGCCGGTATGACTGTGACCGACAGTGCCGGAAATAAGACGGAAGTCACCGCCGGAGGTGTCACCATTACGCCGAAGACACCGGGACCCGGCAAAACGAATGTTTCTTTAACCGCGGACGGACTGAATAATGGCGGCAACCAGATCCATAATGTGGCAAAAGGTACGGCCGGTACAGATGCGGTCAATGTAGATCAGCTGAAAGACGAGATCGCAGCCAATGCGACCAAGCTGGTAGACGGAAAGAATACCACCGTTGAAGGCGACGGAACAGCAGCCAATCCGTATAAAGTCAATGTAAAAGATAACATCAATCTTGGTGAAAAAGGCGCGAACGGCAAAGACGGCTCCATCGGAGTCAACGGTAAAGATGGCTCTGCTGTGGTCATCAACGGCAAAGATGGCTCCATCGGTTTGAATGGCAAGGACGGCGCTAACGGACTTACCATTAAAGGTGGTGATGGTAAACCCGGCGTTGACGGAACGAATATCACACGTCTGATCATCGAAGAAAAGAATGGTGATAAGCATGACGTCGCTACCCTGGATGATGGGCTCAAGTTTGCAGGAAATACCGGTACCGTAGCTAAAAAACTGAATGAAACCATGACCATCAAGGGCACCGGTACGAAGGCGGATACGGAATATGATTCTTCCAACATCAAGACCATGGTGAATAGCAACGGTGAAATGATTGTTGGCTTGGACAAGAACCTGAAAAGCGAAACTATTGTTGCTACAGGTAAAGACGGCAAAGATGGTAAAATCGGTATTAATGGTAAAGACGGCGTAACGACAAATATTTCCGTTACCCGTGATGGCAAGCCCGGAGTAGACGGCGCGCCGGGTACGACCACGACCCGTATCGTATACGAGAAACCGGACGGAAGCAAAGAAGAAGTGGCTACCTTAAATGATGGCATGAAGTATGGCGGTGATACAGGAGCGGTCATCAAGAAGAAACTGAACGAACAGGTGAACGTAGTCGGAGGCATTACAGACACAAACAAACTGACCACAGAAGACAACCTTGGCGTCGTATCCGACGGCAATAACAACCTGAAAGTCCGCATGGCCAAAGACCTGAAAGGATTGAACAGTGTGACCACCAACACCCTGACCGTGGGAGACGTGAAAATCGACAACAGCGGCATCAACGCAGGAAACAAGAAAATCACCAACGTAGCAGCCGGTGATGTCAGCCCGAACAGCACCGATGCCGTGAATGGCGGACAGCTGTGGAAAACAAACCAGACAATCAACAATATAGGAGGAGCCGTTAATGAACTTGGCGACCGGATGGACAGAGTAGGAGCAGGAGCGGCAGCATTGGCAGCCCTCCACCCGCTGGACTTCGACCCGGATGACAAGTGGGATGTGGCAGCCGGCTACGGCAACTACAAAGACGCCCATGCGATAGCGGTAGGCGCATTCTACCGTCCCAATGAAGATACCATGTTCAGCGTGGGAGGTTCCTTCGGCGGAGGAGAAAACATGGTGAATGCCGGAGTCAGCGTGAAGCTGGGACAGGGCAACCATGTATCTACCTCACGGGTAGCTTTGGCCAAGGAAGTAGAAGACCTGAAAGCGATTGTCAAGGCGCAGAGTGCTGAGATTAAAGCTATGCGCGGAGCCATGCAGTCGGGAACATCGGTAATGAAGGATGTTAATTTCCCCGATGTGCCGAAAGACCACTGGGCATATTCTTATGTAAAATCATTGGCAGACAGAGGTCTTTTGGAAGGCTATCCGGATGGTGAATTCAAAGGGGAACGTACCATGACCCGCTATGAATTTGCGGCCATTATTTACCGCGCACTGCAGAACGGCGCACCCATTGACAGCGATATGGCAAAAGCCATCGGTGAATTCGATCCCGAAATCAATCGGATAAAGGATCTGGACCGCACCCGTGTCGACCGTATTTCCGGCAAGGATAATGACCGGCATAAGGTAGAACGCGTCCGTGTCAATAATGAAAGCAATAAAGAAAAGGGTGACTACCGTGATGTGTACGGTTCCCATATTTCACCGGAAGCGTAACCCGGAAAGCAAAGACAAGGGAATAGTATAAGAAACAGAAAGTACGGTATCCGTCAGGTATGATGGGTACCGTACTTTTATGTGGGCGGGGGATAGGATGTAATCCGGAAACTGGAGGATAAGCGTTGTCCGTCCCTCGTTACCTGGAGCGATCGTAAGGAGTTTGCTGCCGTGGTGAGGAAAGCGGTAAGAAGATAAAAGCTATCAGCTGTGAGCTGTCAGCTACAAGCTGTGAGCTGTTAGCCGTTAGCTGTGAGTTAAAATCCGAAGCATATGATTTCCGTTAGGTGTAATACGAAATAACAACAAAGGATTTGCTATTGTAGTGAGGAGGGAAATGTTAATCGTCATCCTGGACGAATGGGAAGAATCTGTGTTCGTGGTGAGGGGAATCCGTAAGATGTCATCCGGGTAATAGATTCTTCACTCCATTTCACCGTCCCGTTTTCCTGCTTTTTCACAAAGCATTCTTGCCCCGTTCAGAATGACGATTTTGGGAAAGCACGTCACTAACAATGGGGAACGGAAAGCATCATAATGACAGGGAATGAAAGGCGTTATCCGAAGCGAACGTGAAGGATCTGCCGGTGTGGTGAGGGGAACGTTAAGCGTCATCCTGAACGAATGTGAAGGATCTATTACCGTGGTGGGGAAAGCGGCAAGAAGATAAAAGCTATCAGCTGTGAGCTGTCAGTTGCAGGCTAAATATTCTTTTACGATTTGAATCATCCCGGCGAGCGAGTATCCTTGCAAAGTATTTAATCCGAACTGGTAGGATTCGGAGCAAAAAAGACGGTCAGTGCAACCGTCTTTTGCTTTTGTGGCTCTTATTTCTATTTCCCTATTTTCAGTTCTGTCCATGCCCTGTCGTACATGGTGAGGGCTTCTCCGATGTCTTCGATCCATTCACCGCGGGAAATATAGTCGCGGGCGGCTTTCAGCATGGGATCTCTGTTATATTCTTCGGAATGATAGGTTTCCGCTTTGGCGTTGGGGTCGTTGTAGCCGATGTATTCGTAATTTTTCGCGCTGACCTGCGGATCATAGAGGTAATTGATGAAAGCTTCCGCCAGTTCTTTGTGTTTCGCTCCTTTGGGGATGGCAAAGGTGTCCGCCCATATGATGGCGCCTTCTTTGGGAATAATGAAGGCAATGTCTGGATTATCCTTGTGGGTAAAAGAAGCATCGCCGGACCACATGGTGCCGATCCAGGCTTCTTCGGCGATGAATTTCTGCTTGATGGTGTCGGTGTCAAAGGCGAGAAGGTTGGGAATCAGTTTGTGGAGATGGCCGACGGCCTGTGTGACTTCAGCCGGATCTTTCGAGTTTACGGAATGCCCGTCTTTCTTGAGTCCCATGCCGATGACTTCACGGTTGTCGTTGAGCAGGATGACACGGCCTTTGTATTCGTCTTTCCACAAATCATTCCATGAGCGGGGCGTATCTTTGATGTATTTTGTGTTGTAAGCAATGCCTGTGACGCCCCAGGTATAGACGACAGAATAATCGCCTGAAGTGTCATAGGGAGGATTCTGCAGGGCGGGAAGCATATTTTCCGTATTCTTTATTTTGCTTTTATCCAGTTTTTCGAGGAGATCCAGCTTGATCATGGTGGCGACCATGTAGTCTGACGGCTGGATGACATCATACTCCGAACCGCCTGCCTGTATTTTCGCGAGGAGTTCTTCATTGTTTGCGAAAACGTCGTAGTTGATCTTGCAGTTGTATTTCTTTTCGAAATCCGAAAGGACGTCGGGAGAAAAATTGTCCGCCCAGCTGTACAGGTTCAGGACTTGCGTGTCTCCCCCGCTTTTTATATTACCGTCAGGGGCTGATCCGCAGCCGGCAGCGGCAAGGCATGCGCCTGCGAGGAAAAGGGAAAAGAATTTTTTCATAGGAAATCTCCTTCAGGGAAAACGAAAATCGGTTCGGGATAATGGGGATGTAGGGGATTGAGCATAGGATGGTTCTTATGTACCAAAGAAATCAATGTCGGGATTTTTGTTCCATATGTATTCCATACGGCAGGCGATACGTTCTGCGGCAGGTGCGCCGAAACGGTCGCGGATAAAGCCGAGCGTCATGTCCATTCCTGCAGAGATGCCGGAAGAGGTATAAAATTTTCCGTCGTGCACCCAGCGTGCTTTTCTTATCCAATGGACTTTATCGGATGTGGAAACGACCCAGTCGAAAGCTCTTTTATTGGAGGTAGCCCTTTTCTCTTCGAGGATCCCGCATCGGGCAAGAAGGGCGGAACCGGTACAGACGGACAGGACGAAAGAGGCGTCTTCCGAAAGACGGCGTAAATTTTTCAAAAAAGGTTCCTCCTTTATCAGTGTGCGTGTACCGGCACCGCCGGGAATGACAAGTACACCTGATGTATTCATATTCCTTTGGGGTTCCGTATCAATTCTTACACCCTGCGTACTCGTGACAAGGCCGCCATTTTGTGAGATATAGTGAAGTTGGAAATCGGGATGGCGGCCGCATATTTCGACCGGACCGAAGAGATCCAGTGTTTCAAACTGCTCAAATAAAAGGAAATTGATATCCATGAGAACTCCTGTCTAAGACAATCAAGGAATACTTTGGGGCGGCGGATCATGAGAAAAGAGAAGCTGTTTACTGCCGGTCATCGGGCAGTTCTTTTTTTCTGCCGGTTCCCGCCTGCCGGATCTGAAAAAAATCCGCCAGAAGGACGAGCGCGATTTCAGCGGCGATCATGAGGGTGGAAAGGGCATTGATTTCCGGAGAAATCCCTCGCTTCACCATGGCGTAGATGTAAAGCGGGAGAGTTGTCGAATTCGGTCCGGCTGCGAAGAAGCTGATGATGAAGTCATCGATGGACAGTGTGAAAGCGATGAGCGCGCCCGCAGTGATTCCCGGCATGATGAGGGGAAGCGTGATGTAGCGGAAGCACTGCCACGGACGGGCATACAAATCGCCGGCGGCTTCTTCGTATTCCTGTTTCAGCCCATCAAGCCGCGCCCCCACCGTGATGACTACGAAAGACAGGCAGAAGGTGATGTGGGCGAGGATGATGCTTGTCCGTCCCAGCGATAAATGGATCTGAGAAAAGAGGACGAGAAGGGAAAGTCCCATGACAATTTCGGGAATGAGGATAGGAAGATAGATAAGGCCGTTCAGGAGTCCCTTCCATTTATAACGGTATTTGTGAAGGGCGAGCGCCGCGGTCGTACCGAGAATGGTGGACACCGCCGTGGAAATGAATCCGATGACGAGCGTATTGGCGAGCGCCTCCGCCACATGGCGGTTATTAAAAAGCTGGGCGTACCATTTGAACGTGAAGCCTGCCCACACAGCATTCATGCGGGAGTCATTGAAGGAATACAGCGCCAGGATAAGGATAGGCAGATAAAGGAAAGCCAGCACCGCCAAAGCGTAAGAAACAAGGAGATGGCTACGCCATGTTTTCTGCATTGCTGTCTCCTTTCTGCGCCCGAATTGCCCGATAATAGAGGAAAATGAGAATGAGGGAAAGCAGGGCAAGCACGATGGACAGTGCCGAGCCGAAAGGCCAGTCACGGGCGGAGAGGAACTGGTTCTGTATGACATTGCCCACGAGAGCCGCTTTCGCCCCGCCCATGACATCGGGGACGACGAACATGCCGAGGGAAGAAATGAAGACCAATACCGTTCCTGCCGCGATGCCGGGCATCGTCAGAGGCAGGGTGATTTTTCGGAATGCTGTCACGGGGGAAGCGCCCAGATCGGCGGCTGCTTCTAAAAGCCTGCGGTCGAGCTGTTCAATGGAGACGTAAACGGGGAGGATCATGAAAGGAAGAAGGGCGTATACCATGCCCAGCATGACGGCGCCTTCATTATACAGAAATTGGATCGGCTGGGAAATAACTTCCAGCTTCATCAGAATCGTATTCAGTACGCCCTGGCTGCGGAGAATGATCACCCACGCATAGGAGCGGATAAGGAAATTGATCCAGAAAGGAATCATACAGAGGATCAGCCCTTTCTGCCGCAGACGGCGGGGGAGCCGGGCGATGCAGTATGCCAGCGGATAGCCCATAAGGATGGTACATACCGTGGTTACGACGGCTATGAAAATTGTCCGTCCAAAAATGGAAATATAAAGAGGATCCAAAAATCTTGCATAGTTTTGGAAAGTCCAGCCAAAAACGATCTGTCCGTATGCCGTGCGGGAAGCAAAGGAAACCGCCACCACGATGAGCATGGGGATGACAAAGAAAACAGCCAGCCAGACCATGGACGGGACGAGCAGATATTTTCCGTTTCTTTTCATCGTTCTACTCTGACCTCGTCTTTTTCATACCACCAGATGCCTACATGGTCGTTAATCTGCCAACGGTGGACGTCATCAAAGTACTGGTAGGCGAGGACTTCCTGGCCCGTGCCGTCAAGACGGATGAATACTTTATCAATGGTGCCGTAAAAAATCACATCCTCCACCGTGCCGAAGAAGCGCGGCGCGGGATGGGAATCATCGCAATCTTTTCCGCCGCAGAGATTCAGCTTTTCAGGGCGGAGGACAAGAATTTCCTTCCCGTTATCAAAAAAATTGCTTTCTCCGATGAAGCCGGCGACAAATTTTGTTTTTGGATAATGGTAAATCGTATTGGGATCATCGTCCTGCTGGATTTCCCCCTTATCCATGATAACGATGCGGTCGCTCATGGTGAGGGCTTCTTCCTGATCATGGGTGACGAATACGAAAGTAAGGCCAAGTTCTTCCTGCAGGTCTTTCAGCTCGATCTGGAGCGTTTTGCGGAGCTGGTAATCAAGAGCGCCGAGAGGTTCGTCTAAAAGAAGCATTTTCGGATTATTTACGAGGGCACGGGCCACGGCGACACGCTGCTGCTGCCCTCCCGACATCTGCGAAGGATACCGGCTGCGGAGATCTTCCAGCCGGATCAGTTTCAGCAGTTTCTGTGTGCGCTTCGCGGCTTCCTCTTTGCCGACGCCTTTCATGCGCAGGCCGAAACCGATATTTTCCTCTGCCGTCATATGGGGGAACAAAGCGTAATTCTGGAATACCATATTCACATCCCGTTTATAAGGGGGGAGATTTGTGATATCCTGCCCGTCAAGGATGATTTTTCCTTTTGTCGGAGTGTCCAGCCCTGCAAGCATACGGAGAAGAGTCGTCTTTCCGCAGCCGGAAGGACCTAATAAAGTTAAAAACTCGCCATCATGGATAGAGAGTGAGAGCGGGGGGATAATGACATGATCACCGTAAGCCTTGGTGATTCCCTCCAGACGGACCAATTCTTTCATGTCCCGAACACGACCTTTCAGGGAAGTATAGAAGCGGTGACGCCGCAGCCGCTTTATGCCCGCAGTCGGGCAACTATAAAAAGAAAGCGCAGGACTTTCCGCTTTCACGGCGGCGCGTTTTTTATTTACCTTGTCGAAAAAACGAAATTTTCTAACTCCGCGGTTTTCCTTACGGGAAGATAAAAACTGCACCAATACAAATGGTCAGCGCTTCCTTCTGTTTGTACTTTATTATACATGGAAAAATATAAAAACTGAATGCCTTTTGCCGCTATTTTTATAAATAACCCTAATCTTTCGGAAAGGGAATGATGGCCGATAGCTGTGAGCCGTTAGCTGTGAGCTGTGGGTCAGAGACAAAAGACTGAAAATAGGAGACGCTGTTTGCTCATTGCTTTGGATATCAGCGGAGAAGGATTTGCTGCCGTGGTGAGGAAAACGGTAAGATGTCATTCAAGGTAATAGATTCTTCACTCCGTGTCACTATCCCGTTTCCCGTCTTTCTCACAAAGCATTCTTGCGTCCATTCAGAATGACGTTAAACAGACGGCACAGCCGGGATTCTAACCACTTTCGGGCCTGCCGATAAAGTAGCACCCATGGTAAGGCGTCATCCGAAGCGATAGCGAAGGATTTATTATCGTGGTGAGGAAAACGGTAAGATGTCATTCAAGGTAATAGATTCTTCACTCTGTGTCACTGTCCCGTTTTC
>ERZ780148.1777-NODE-1777-length-13873-cov-2.266609_pt1 | contig 13873 bp, 14 predicted proteins | sample MGYA00510984_ERZ780148 | MGnify/ENA primary metagenome ERZ780148 (study PRJEB29588, sample SAMEA2160902) | human gut metagenome | biome: human gut; feature: human-associated habitat; material: faeces | place: Denmark | collected 2008/2010 ...
AATGGCGTCCTCAATTTTCCAGACTTCCCCCTTGGGACCCCTTCCATAGGAGGGAGGATCCATAATGATTCCATCGTATTTGTTGCCGCGGCGTATCTCGCGCTCGACAAACTTCATGCAGTCGTCAACGAGCCAGCGCACGGGCTCATTTGCAAGGCCGCTGACTGCGGCATTCTCCTTCGCCCAGGCGACCATGCCCTTTGAGGCATCGACATGGGTAACATGCGCGCCGGCGTTGAGAGCCGAAATCGTTGCAGCGCCCGTATAGGCGAAAAGATTCAGCACGCGCAGAGGTCTGCGCTCTTTTCTGATTATCTCGGCGGTCATATCCCAGTTAACTGCCTGCTCCGGGAAAACGCCCGTATGCTTGAAGCCCATGGGTTTGACCATAAACGAGAGATCGCCGTATTTTATCTTCCACGCGTCGGGAATCTTTCTTCTGATATCCCACTTTCCGCCGCCCGAAGATGAACGGTTATAGACTGCGTGCGCCTTATACCAGAGCGGATGGGTCTTTTCTGTTTTCCAGATGACCTGGGGATCGGGTCTTATAAGTATGACATCTCCCCAGCGTTCGAGCCTCTGACCCGAAGAGCAGTCGAGCAGCTCATAATCCTTCCATTTATCGGCAACGCGCATATCTTTTCCTCTCCGGCGCGGGGTTCCGCGCTCCTGTTATATAAGTCTCTCTCTGACGACCTCGGCAATCTCGTCGCAGAGCTTTTCGATAAGTTTTTCGTCCTTGCCCTCGAGCATGACTCTGACGAGCGGCTCGGTGCCGGACACCCTGACGAGCACGCGTCCGTCCTCGCCGAGCTCAGCCTCAGCCTTGGCTATGGCTTTCTTTATCTCCTCATCGCTTGAAAAACGCACCTTGCCGATGTTGGAGACTCTGACGTTCTTGAGCACCTGCGGATAGACCTCCATGCACTTTGCAAGCTCGGAGAGCGACTTTCCGGTGCGCTTCATGGTCTGGAGCACCTGAGCGGCGGTCACTTCGCCGTCACCGGTGGTCGAATGATGCAGGAAAATGACATGTCCGGACTGCTCGCCGCCTATCGCATAGCCCTTTTCGAGCATACGCTCGAGGACATAGCGGTCGCCGACCTTTGTTATCTCGCAGTGAATATCATTGTCGGCGCAGAACTTGTGGAAGCCCATGTTGCTCATGACGGTGACAACTGCCGCGTCGCCGTCGAGCTCACCGCGCTCTTTCATATCCTTGGCGCAGATGGCGATTATCTTATCGCCGTCAACGACATCGCCGTTTTCATCGACTGCAAGGAGTCTGTCGGCGTCGCCGTCGAATGCGAAGCCTGCCATAAGTCCGTGCTCAACGACATATTTCTGAAGATTCTCGAGGTGAGTCGAGCCGCAGTTGTCGTTGATATTGACGCCGTCCGGCTTGTTTGAGAGCACATCGCACTCAGCGCCCATCTGCATGAAGAACTCGGGAGCGGTTATGCTCGAAGAGCCGTTGGCGCAGTCGAGGGCTATCTTCATGTTGTTGAACCTGTAATCAACGGTCGAGCACAGGTGGGTTATATAATCGAAAATCGGCATTTCGGAAGTTGTGATTCTGCCGACATCGCCGCCTATTTTGACGGGCGGAACGACGGTCTCATCGAGGATTATCGCCTCGATTTCCTCCTCGAGCGCGTCGGGGAGCTTATATCCGTCGGACTTGAATATCTTTATGCCGTTATATGCGCAGGGGTTGTGCGAGGCGGAAATCATTATGCCCGCATCGTACTGATATTTCTGAACAAGGAACGCCACTGCCGGGGTCGGCACGACGCCGAGGAGCAGAACATCTGCGCCGACGGAGCAAAGACCTGCGCTGATGGCGGCCTCAAGCATCTCCGATGATGCGCGGGTATCCATGCCTATAAGCACGCGGGGTCTTTTATGCGTGCTGTCGGTGAGCACCATGGCGGTAGCTCTGCCGATTTTCATGGCGAGTTCGCAAGTAAGCTCGCTGTTTGCAACGCCTCTTGCGCCGTCTGTTCCAAAAAGTCTTCCCATAACTAAACCTCCAATTATCAGATATCGAACTGCTGTTGACCCGGCATTGCTATGCCGAGATGCCTATAAGCGGCGGGAGTGACCATGCGTCCGCGCGGAGTTCTGCTGAGGAAGCCGATCTGCATGAGGTAAGGTTCATAGACATCCTCAATCGTTATCGCCTCTTCGCCGACTGCCGCGGCTATCGTCTCAAGTCCCACGGGACCGCCGTTGTAGTTTCTTATCATCGTAGTGAGGACAAGTCTGTCTATCGAATCAAGCCCGAGGGCATCGACCTCCATGCGGTCGAGCGCCATTGAGGCTGTTTCGCGGGTTATTACGCCGTCGCCCATGACCTGAGCGAAGTCGCGCACGCGCTTCAAGAATCTGTTTGCGATTCTCGGAGTGCCGCGCGAGCGCGAGGCTATCTCGCCTGCACCGCTCGGATCCATCTCGATGCCGAGGATTCCTGCGGAGCGCGTGACTATCTGCGAGAGCTGCTCGGGCGTATACATCTCAAGGCGGAGAATAACGCCGAAGCGGTCGCGCAGGGGCGCGCTGAGCTGACCCGCTCTCGTCGTTGCGCCGACGAGGGTGAAATGCGGCAGGTCGAGCCTTATCGAACGCGCCGAGGGACCTTTGCCGATAATTATATCTATCGCGCTGTCCTCCATGGCGGGATAGAGCACCTCTTCGACCGAGCGCGACAGACGGTGTATCTCATCGACGAAGAGCACATCTCCGTCGTTGAGGTTCGTCAGCAGCGCGGCAAGGTCGCCGGGCTTCTCTATCGCGGGGCCCGAGGTCACGCGGAGATTGACGTTCATTTCATTCGCTATTATGCCCGCGAGGGTCGTTTTGCCGAGTCCGGGAGGGCCGTAAAGCAGAACATGGTCGAGGCAGTCGCCTCATTGCGCCGTCTGGCCGCCTCGATATAGACCGAGAGGTTCTCTTTCGCCTTATCCTGACCGATATAATCGGTCAGCTGGCGCGGGCGCAGGGAAAACTCAAGGTCGGTATCCTCAGGCGAGAGATCGGGGGTAACTATGCGGTTTTCAGTATCCATATCCATAGAGCCGTCTCCTTTCTCTCATTATATATTCTTTGAAATAAGGCGCAGAGCCTGTTTTATCAGTTCTTCGGACGACAGCGACTGATCGAGCCTGCCGACCGCCGAAGCCGCTTCGGTCTTTGTATAGCCGAGCATAACGAGAGCGTCAACCGCTTCCTCGCCTGCGCTCGACGACGCGGCGGCGTTTATCGCGGCGAGCTCCTCGCGGTTTTCGGAAGATATATATGATTTCAGTTTATCTTTAAGTTCAAGCACGACTCTCTGAGCAAGCTTTGCGCCCACGCCCTGAGCCGCGGTTATCGCCTTTGTATCGCCCGAGGCGACGCAGACAGCGAGCCTGTTCGGAGTCAGCTGAGAGAGTATCGCAAGGGCGGCTTTCGGTCCGACGCCGGTAACATTTATGAGCAGTTTGAAGCAGTCAAGCTCATCCTTATCATAGAAGCCGAACATATCGAGCGCGTCCTCGCGGACATTGAGATAGGTATAGAGCGTGACCGTATCGCCTATAGTGCCTATATTTTTCAAGGTATTGGCAGTGGCACTGCAATTGAACGCAACGCCGCCGCAGCTGACCGCGACACTCGTGGCATCGGTATAGACCACTTGACCGGTGATACTGTAAAACATACTGCTCTCCTTTATCTGTACTGGCTGAGTCTGCCCATGACCGAGCCGCTGCAAGGGCAGTGGCAGCCCGCCATAGCGAGCGCGTCGGCGGCATCATCGGGCTTCGGGATTTTTTCGAGATTGAGGATTATCCTCGTCATCTCCTGCACCTGCTTCTTTTCGGCGCGTCCGTAACCGACGACGCTCTGTTTGACCTGCAGGGGTGTATACTCAAAAATCGGGATACGGTGCTTCTGCGCAGCGAGGACGAGAACGCCCCTCGCCTGGCTGACATCGATAACCGTTTTCGCGTTGTTGTTATAGAAAAGCTTCTCTATCGACATCGCTTCGGGATTATATTTCTCCATAAGCTCCGACACGCCGTCATATATGCGCTCAAGGCGAATGTTGAACGGCATCCCTGCGGGCGTTGTCACCGCGCCGTAATCGAGCATGGTGAAGTGGTTGTTTTTATATTCCACAACGCCGCAGCCGACGATTGCATATCCGGGATCGATACCGAGAACTATCATTTCTTGTTTGATTCCCTTTCTCTGATTATCATGCGCGTCGGGGTGCCCTCAAGACCGAATACGGAGCGAATCTGATTGTCGATATATCGCTGATAGCTGTAATGGAACAGATCCTTGCGGTTGACGAAGCAGACGAATGTCGGCGGACGGGTCGAAGCCTGAGTCATATAGAATATCTTGAGTCTTCTGCCCTTATCTGTCGGCGGCTGGACGCGCGCCGTGGCATCGGCGAGCAGGTCGTTGAGGCGGCCGGTCGAGATACGCATGGCGTTCTGATCGTCAACATATTTGATGAGCTCAAACAGTCTGTCGAGCCTGAGTCCCGTTTTTGCCGAGATAAAGATTATCGGGGCGTAGGACATAAACGAGAAGTCATTCATCAGCTTCTTGCGGTAAGAGTCCATGGTCTTGCCGTCCTTTTCGACGGCATCCCACTTGTTGACTGCGATTATGCAAGCCTTGCCGAGCTCGTGCGCGATACCCGCGACTTTGGAATCCTGCTCGGTGAAGCCCTCTACCGCATCTATCATTATAACACATACCTGCGCACGTTCAACAGCCATTCTTGCTCTTATGACGGAATATTTTTCGATAGCGTCATAGACGCGGCTCTTTCTGCGCAGACCTGCGGTATCTATAAAGACAAACTTGCCGTATTCATTTTCCACATAAGAATCCGTTGCGTCGCGGGTAGTGCCCGCGATATCGGAGACTATCATTCTGTCCTCGCCCAAAATGGCGTTGACGAGCGACGATTTGCCGACATTGGGCTTACCGATAACGGCGACCTTGATGGTGTCGTCCTCTTCTTCCTCTTCGTCGGCTGGCGGCAGATGCTCGCAGACGGCATCGAGCAGATCACCCGTGCCCATTCCGTGGACGGACGAGACGGCTATCGGATCGCCGAGACCGAGATTATAAAATTCATAGTACTCCGCGGGAGGTTCGCCGACGGTGTCGCACTTGTTGACGCAGAGAACTATCGGCTTGCCGCTCTTCTGGAGCATGGACGCGACCTCGCTGTCGGTCGAGACAACGCCGGAGCGCACATCAGTGACGAGAATTATAACATCCGCGCTGTCGATAGCCAGCTGAGCCTGGCGGCGCATCTGCTTTAAAATTATATCGTCCGAATAGGGCTCAATGCCGCCCGTATCGACAAGCAGCAGCGTTCTGCTGCCCCACTCGCAGTCTCCGTAGATTCTGTCGCGGGTGACGCCGGGGGTATCGTCGACTATGCTCAGACGTGCTCCGACGAGCTTGTTGAACAGGGTCGATTTGCCGACATTGGGTCTGCCGACGATTGCAACAACCGGTTTTGACATATTTATGACCGCGCGGCAAACGGCTTTCGCCGATACCGCTTCCTTTCAAAGTTTTGGGATTATTATAAGCAGCATTTACGCTTATAAAAATCAAAAAGGCAGAGAAGGCTCATCCTCCTCTACCTCTCCGCATTCATGACTTGTACGAAGCACAGCCGAGGCGGAACCTCAGCTTAGCAGTTAACGCTTTAAGCCGCCGATACCGGCCGCTTTACGAGTCATATTTGACTTGCGTGTGTTTCAAAGGGCTCACGCGTCCTTCTTAATCACTTGCTTGCCGTTGTAATAGCCGCACTCGGGGCATATTCTGTGGGGTCTCTTGTACTCCCCGCACTGCGGGCACTTAACGAGCTCGGGAGCGTCCATCTTCCAAACGTTGGAACGTCTCTTGTCTCGTCTTGCGCTTGATACTCTTCTCTTGGGTACCGCCATGTTGAGCACCTCCTTAATACTAGTGCATTGAATGTGGAAAAAATCCTTTTAATTATCCAAAAGCTGTTTGAGAGCCTCGAGACGCGGGTCTACGGGCTTTTTGCAGCTGCATTGGCCTTCATTGAGGTTGGCGCCGCAGAACTGGCAGACGCCTTTGCAATCCTCTTTGCACAGAATCTTGCTGGGCAGGGTGAGGAAAATATCCTCCCGCACAAGAGGATCAAGCTCAAAATGCATATCCTCAACAAGAATCAGCTCGTCGTTCTCCTCATCGTTGAGCGAGGTCACGAGAGTGTGCGAAACGGGAATGTCGAAAACGCGGTCTATCGATGAAGCGCAGCGGTCGCAGTCCGTAAACACTTCAACCGTCGCCTGAGCCTCGATGCAGACTATGCCGGCGCGGTTGACCGCCTCGCCTTTGACGCGCACTGCCTTCTGAAAAGGCTTGCCCGCCCAGAACTCCTCGTCGGACATGTCCATCTCATAATCAAACGGAACGGACGCGCCGATATTATTGAAAATGGGTTCTAACTCAATAAACATAGCATTCACCTTGCGGTTACTTAAATCCGCGCAGAAAGTATTATATCTTCCTGCGCGGGTTTTGTCAATAAAAACTTCAGTTTTTTAGACTTTTTTCTCTTAAAGTTTCTGGCAGAAGTCAAAAATCTTCTCGGGAAGCTCCTCATCGTCAGCCGAAACGGTGAAGACAAAGTTCTTCTCGGTGATATCGCTCAGCTCCTTGACCTTCTCAAGGAAAACTGCAAGCTCATCATAATCTCTGCCGCCGATGCGCAGAGTTGCGTCGATGAGGATATCGGTTATATCGTGGTCACCTGCGCAGATACCGCTGAGGAAGCCGTAAAACGCCTTGTAGCCGCTGACCTTGTAGAAATCAGTCTCGATGAGTCTCGCACGATAGTTGATATCGTAAGTCAGAAGCCTTTCTTTCTCAACGCAGACAACGTTGCCGCTGGAAGCTTCAACAGCCTTGTTGACCTGCTCGATGAGACGTTTTGTCTTGCCCGATCCTTTGCGTCCTGTAATCAAAGAAACCATTTAAGAATTCCTCCTAAAAATTTATTCTGTTTTCAAGCTCAGCACGGCGCTCCTCATATCCGGGCTTGCCCATGAGTGCGAACATATTGAGCTTATAACTTTCAACGCCGGGCTGGTCGAACGGATTGACTCCGAGGACATAGCCGGAAATTCCGCATGCCTTCTCGAGGAAGTAGATGAGCCAGCCGAGATTGTACTCATCCATCTTGTCGACATCGAGGAGGATGTTGGGCACGCCGCCGTCGGTATGCGCAAGAACCGTTCCCTCGAACGCCTTGCGGTTGACCTCGGACATATGCTTGCCTGCGAGGAAGTTGAGTCCGTCCTCATTGTCAGCGGTAGCCTCGATAACAAGATCGCGCTTAGGCTGAGCAAATGTGACAACGGTCTCGAACAGCGAGCGTTCGCCCTGCTGTATGTACTGGCCGAGAGAGTGGAGGTCGGTCGAGAATATCGCCGAAGCCGGGAAGATTCCCTTGTGCTCCTTGCCCTCGCTCTCGCCGAAGAGCTGCTTGAACCACTCACACATCATGGTGTAGTCCGGCTCATAGGCGGCCATCATTTCGATCTTCTTGCCGCTTCTGTAGAGAATGTTGCGGATAGCGGCATAGCGATAGCAGTCGTTCTTGTCAAGTTCGGGCGACATATACTGCTCTCTCGCGTCTGCGGCGCCCTTCATAAGTGCGTCGATATCGATTCCGGCGACCGCTATCGGAAGCAGGCCGACTGCGGTGAGCACGGAATATCTGCCGCCGACGTTATCGGGAACTACGAAAGTCTCATAGCCCTCTTCGTCGGACATATTGCGAAGCGCGCCCTTTGATTTATCGGTAGTGGCATAGATGCGGCCCTTTGCGCCGTCCTTGCCGTACTTCTTGATGAGCAGGTCTCTGAAGATACGGAACGCGAGCGCGGGCTCGGTGGTCGTTCCGGACTTCGAGATAACATTGACGGAGAAGTCCTTATCCTTGCAGATATCGATAAGCTCGGCAAGGGTCGAGGAGCTGATTGTGTTGCCGGCGAAGTAAATCTTCGGAGTATCGGCAGCGACATCGTTATATTTCTGGGACTTCACGAACTCGATAGCGGCTCTTGCACCGAGGTAAGATCCGCCGATGCCGATAACTATAAGTATCTCGGAATCCTTCTTTATCTTCTCTGCGGCTGCCTTTATTCTGGCGAACTCCTCCTTATCATAGTTGACCGGAAGGTCGACCCAGCCGAGGAACGCATTGCCTGCGCCCGTGCCGTTATGAAGCTTTTCATGAGCGGCGGTTATCTCCGGCTGAATAGCCGAGAGCTTAGCGGCATCTGCCGCCTCGCCGACAAACGAGGTGTTAAGTCTGACTGACATTCTTTTTCCCCCATATCTATTGAGAGACCGCACGGCCTCCGGCTCTTCTGAGCTCTTTTTATTTGTTAATATTTTAACTTATTTGAGTAGGTATTTCAAGCTTTACGGGCAATATTTCACGAAAAATTAAAACAGATTTCACTTTGCCGCCTCAAATGCGTTTTTTCAGCCGTTCTGCGAGCTTCTGTAGGCTTCAACTTCCCAATTTGTGATGAAATCCGTGAGCTCTTCCGTCATGTGCGACGCACCGCCGAACGAGCGCGAATACACGGCGATATCCGCCGCATCTTCAAAGAGCATCTCGGCAGTCGCTGCGCGCTTCTCGCTCTCGCCGAAGCAGAACGCTCCCCTGCTCCGGAGCAGAATAACGCGAGGCATGAAGCCGTGATTTTTATTATATGCGCTTATTTTTTCATCCGCTTCACCGACGCTGTCAAGCCAGAGCGGATAGGCGCGGCAATAGACGATATGGTCGGGAGTGAACGGGCGCATAAGCTCCTTTGCGGCATCCGCGGAGCCGACAAAGCTCTTTGACACGCCGAACGGGACTTCGCGGCAGACAGTATCCTGCGGAAATGCGGAGAGAAGAGCCTGCTGAGCTTCCGTATCAAAAGTCGGAGTTTTATCGAAATCGGGCTTTTCCGAAAGGCTGCGTTCAATCGAATCGAGCACGAAACTCAGCTTTTCGCCGAGGGCATCGACCGTATCGGCGGCGACAAATATGCCGTGATTTTCGAGCAGGAGCATATCGCAGTCTTTGCCCGCGCGAGCCTTAAATTCAAGCATCTTGTCACGGCAGAGCTTCGCCAGCACATAGCCCGGGCGGCACTGCTCGATCCAGATGAAATCGCGGTCTATCACCCGGCGCGCGGCGCTCTCCCCGCCCTTTGAGCAGGTGATTCCGTTCACCTTTGCCGGGTGCAGGTGCAGGACATAGGTCTGCGGGAACAGCGCATGGAGCGTTGTCTCGACGCTCGGGCGCTTCGTCTCGCCCGGAACGCGCGACGCCATAAGGTCTTGAAGAACGAGAGCCTCGCGTTCGGAATCGGAATCCGGATAGCTCTTTTCAAATATTTCGCCGAGCTTCGAAAGATTGATTTCAACAAAGCCCTGCGCCGTTATGGTCGCAAGAGCCGTGCCCGAGCCCTTGACCCACATCCTGCCGTCCGTCTTTGCGGAGGTGTTTCCGCCGCCGGCGAGGACAAGGGACGGGTCGGAACCGTAAAAATTCGAAAAGCCGACAAGTTCATCTATAAGCATGAATATTACCCTTTCTTACAGAAATTCCGGGGCACGGCAGTCCGCACCCCGGCTATTTATTATGACTTTATTTCTTTCCATGCGGCGCTGTAATAAGCGTCGAGATCGGCTCCGAGGTCGTGATAAACCTCGCCTTTGTCGATAACCTCGCGGGACGGGAAGATATCCTCATCCTGCTGAACCTCGGGATCAAGCTCATTGTAGAGAGCCTGGTTCGGAGTCGAATAATAGATATACTCGAAGTTCTTCTTCGCCGCTTCAACTCCGCAGAGGTAGTTGATGAACGCCTCGGCGTCAGCCTTGTTTGAGCTGTAGGTCGGGACGACCCACGAATCGATCCAGAAGTTCGTGCCCTCCTCGGGAATTGTGAACTTCAGATCGGGATTGCCGCTGATGTTCTGCTCCTCGTCGCCCTCGATAGCGAGATAAGCTTCGCCGTTATAGACGAGAGCCATCGCAGCCTCGCCGCTTATCATCGCGTCGCGAGCCTCGGTCTCGACAAGATACGCCTTGAGCATCGGCTTCTGCTTGATAAGCAGCTGCTTCGCCTCGTCTATCTGAGCCTTGTCGGTGGTGTTGAGCGAATAGCCGAGAGCCTCGAGCGCGACAAGGAAGGAGTCGCGGATGCTGTTGGACATGATTATCTTTCCGGAATATTTCTCGTTGAAGAACATCTTCCAGCTCTTTGCATCCTCTTCGGAGACCATCTTGGTGTTATATATAACGCCGACTGTGCCCCAGAAATGCGGGACGGAATACTTGTTCTCGGGGTCGAAAGATTTTGACTTCTCGAGATAAACTTCGCCGATATTCTTGATATTCGGAATGTTGTCGAAGTTGAGCTCGGAGAGTCTGTTCTCCTTGATAAAACGCTCGATTATATAATCCGAGGTGCAGATGAGGTCATACGACTGGTCGCCGTTGACCGCTTTGTTATAAAGCTCCTCGGGAGTGTCGCACTCATCGACATTGACTTTGATGCCGTTCTCTTTTTTGAAATTCGAGATAACATCGAGGTCGATATACTGGCCGTAGACGAGCACATTTATGCTGCGGGTCTTGGTGCAGCCCGCGAGCGCGCCCATGGAGCAGAGGCAGAGCACAATTGCCATAACTGCCGCCGCAATTCTTGCAAAAACAGATTTTTTCATTTTTCGTCCCCCATCAATAGTTTTTTCCCTTTGCCGCGCTTTTCTCCTTATTGATGCTGATTCGGTTGACGGCGAACAGCACGATAAGCACGATGAGGAAGATTATAGTTGACAGAGCATAGAGCTCAGGCTGGTTGCCGAGCTTGCGCTCGGTATAGATTATTATCGAGAGCGTCTTTATTCCCGCGCCCTTGGTGAAATAAGTGATGGTGAAATCATCGAGCGACATGGTGAACGCCATAAGGAAGCCCGAGAGGATGCCCGGGAAAATATCCGGGACTATCACCTTGAAAAACGCCTGAACCGGCGTTGCGCCGAGGTCGACCGCCGCCTCGTATGTGTTTCTGTCGCGCTGACGGAGCTTCGGCAGTACATTGAGGACGACATAGGGAATATTGAAGCTGATATGCGCTATGAGCATGGTCGTGAAATTGAGATTGCCGAACATGCGCACGAAGAGCAGCATCAGTGCGATACCCGTTACGATATCGGCATTGAGAAGCGGAATGCTGTTGACGCTCATTATTGCGGACTGACTGCGCTTTCTCATATAGAGAATGCCCACGCACGCGAGAGTGCCGACCGCCGTTGCTATCAGCGCCGAGAGCACGGCGAGCAAAAGCGTATTGCGCAGAGCCTCCATAATAGGTCCGCTTGTGAACAGGTCTTCGTACCACCTGAGGGTGAAGCCGCCCCATTTCATATAGCGCGAATTGTTGAACGACATGACTGTCAGAACGGCTATGGGCAAATAGAGCAGGACGAAGATTATCGCCACATAAAACTTTTCGAGGAAGTGTCTGAATTTTACCACAGCGACGCCTCCTCTCCCGAGCCTTTCATCTCGCCGATCATCATGCTCACGAAGATAAATATCATGAGCACTATCGAGATGCCGGAGCCGAGATGCCAGTTGTTGCCCTGGTTGAACTCCTGTTCGATAATATTGCCTATGAGCAAAACCTTGCCGCCGCCGAGAATATCGGCGATAACGAACTCCGAGATGCTCGGCACGAACACCATCGTGATGCCGCTTATAACGCCGGGCACGGAGAGCGGAAATATTATCTTGCGGAAAGTCCTCGCCGGGGTCGCGCCGAGGTCGCCCGCGGCGTCGAGAAGGTTGCGATCAATTTTTATAAGGGCATTGTAAATCGGCAGAACCATGAACGGGAAATAATCATAGACCATACCGATAACTATCGCCGCCGGAGTATACATGATGCTGAAATTCGGCAGATTCAGCGCCGAGAGGATATAGTTGAGAATACCGTTATCCGAGAGCAGCATCCTTATAGCTATTATCCTGAGCAGGAAGTTTATCCACATGGGCAGGATGAAAATAAATATAACGAAGCTGCGGTTTTTCGCGGCGCTTTTGCTGAGTATCAACGCGAGCGGATAAGCGAACAGCAGGCACACCGCCGTTGTTATCACTGCGAGCAGCAGGGACAGCCCGAGCGCCTGAATATGAATCTTTTCAAAAATCGCTGTTATGTTTGAAAAAGTGAACGTGCCGTCCGAAGAAGTGAAGCCGTAATAAAAAACGAACAGCAGCGGCACTATCGTAAAGACCAGCATCCACAGAAGATACGGCCCTGCCATAAGTTTTTTACGCATCGGCGTTGAACACCTCCTCGTCCTCGGACTCGGGTTTGTTCATAATCTGGATGTTCGAGGGTTCAACGCTGAGGCCCACCTCCGCTCCGATGGGAGTGGAGACGGTGCTGTGGACGAGCCACTCGTATCCGTTCACCATAACGTGCATCTCATAGTGCACGCCCTTGAATATTATATCGGTGACAACGCCCTTGAGCTCACCCTGCGAAGGCGGAGTCAGGACGACATCCTCGGGTCTTATGACAACATCGACAGGCATATTCTCGCCGAAGCCCTCATCGACACAGACGAACTCCGCGCCGAGGATACGCACGAGGCGGTCTCTTATCATAACGCCGTCTATGATATTGCTCTCGCCTATGAAATCGGCGACGAAAGCGTTCGTGGGCTCGTTATAAATGTCAACGGGAGTGCCGATCTGCTGGATATAGCCCTGGTTCATGACCACGATGGTATCGGACATGGTCAGAGCCTCCTCCTGGTCGTGGGTGACATAGATAAAGGTAATTCCCAACTCATTTTTCAGACGGATCAGTTCGTACTGCATGTCCTGACGCAGTTTCAGATCCAGTGCACCCAGAGGCTCATCCAACAGCAGAAGCTTGGGCTCATTTACGATAGCACGGGCAATGGCGATACGCTGCTGCTGACCGCCGCTTAAGGAATCCGGCATACGGTTCTCGAAACCGTCCAGATTGACTAACTTCAGGGCATATTTAATTTTATCATTAATATAAGATTTACTTTTACCGCTGATCTTTAATCCGAAAGCAATGTTCTCCGCAATGGTCATATGAGGGAAAAGAGCATACTTCTGGAATACGGTATTTAAATTGCGCTTATTGGGTGGAAGGTTAGTGATATCCCGGCCTTCGAAAATGACCTGACCTTTATCAGGGGTCTCGAAACCGCCCAAGATACGGAGGGTTGTAGTCTTTCCGCAGCCACTGGGGCCCAACAGAGTCAGAAACTCGTTCTCGCGGATGTACAGATTGAGATCATCCAGAACCATCTGATTGTCAAATGATTTTGAGATGTTCACTAAATTGACTAAAGCATTTTTCATCAATTTTTTCCTTCCTGATGTAAAAAATCCTGCAAAAAATCTTCGAAAAACCTAAATGAAAATTTTTTGCAAGTCGAATTAATATTATACGTAAATACACGGAAAGTCAATGTGAAGTTTTGCAATTTCTGGCCTAATTTACATAAACTTTACCCTGTGGAAAAAACAGGAGTATTTTTCGGGAATTTTGCAGAAAAAATGTTTCACAATTTTCAGAATTGTGCTATATTTATAAACATAAAAAAAGACATAGAACGCTAAGGAGGATCCGGTCATGAGCAAGGGAAAATATGTTGCCTACATTTCCAGTTACACACAGGGGGACAGTCATGGCATCAGAATATATGATGTGGATATGAAAAACGGCCGTTTTAAGGAGAAAGATAAGGTA